>OCPR01001242.1_pt1 | contig 17468 bp, 15 predicted proteins | sample 1538611 | NCBI WGS metagenome assembly OCPR01 (sample SAMN04571711, study PRJEB22368) | human gut metagenome | biome: human gut; material: stool | host: Homo sapiens | place: Luxembourg | collected 2012-09-28
ACAGTGCACGGACACGCCGCCCCAGCCGATGAGAAAGGCGGCGAGGGCGAGATTCCCCGGCGTCGGCATCAGACCCTGCATCGCGCCGATGCCGGTGCCGAGCTCGAGCACGCCCGTGCACAGCGCGCGGGTAAAGTGCAGCTCCAGCCCGAGCCGCGCAGCGCTCGTGCCCACCAGCGCCGGCAGCAGGCCGGAGGCGTCGAGCACACCGGTCATGACGCTGAACGTGACCACAAAGCCGCTGACCGTCAGCACCGCGCGCACGGCGCTGCGCACGGCCTCCGGCAGCGCCTGCGAGAGCGACACGGCCGCGATCTGCGACCGATCCTCCGGCAGAAAGCCGCCGCTGCGCGGGGCGAAGAGCATGCCGACGATCACGGCGGACAGCACGTGCACGCCGTAAAGCAGCAGCCCGTAGCCCGCGCTGTGAAACACGCCCACGCCTGCCGCGCCGACGAGAAACGCTGGGCCGGAATTGTTGCAGAATGCGAGCGCGCGCTCGGCCTGCTCGCGCGTGAGCGCGCCGCTGCGCCGCAGCCGGGCCACGGCATCCGCGCCGAGCGGATATCCGCCCGTCACGCCCAGCAGCAGCGCCGATGCGCCCGCGCCGCCGATGCCGAAGAGCTTTTGCGTCACGGGCGAGAGCCACCTGCCGAGGATGCCCGGCAGCCCGAGCTGCTGCAGCAGCGACGAGAGGATAAAAAACGGCAGCAGCGACGGCACGATCATCTGCGCGCAGAGGTTCAGCCCCGCGCGCGCACTCTCGAGCGCCGCCTGCGAGCACAGCAGCAGCGCGCCGAGCGCCGAGAGCGTCACCGCAAGCGCGATGTAATTGCCCCGTTTGCCTTCCACCGGCATCCCTCCCAAAATCGGTTCTCGTGCATTTGTATGCCTGTCCCGGCCTAAACTTGCCTGCGGGCGCATAAAATGGCTTGCAGCGAAGGGGGTGAGCCGGTGAAGCGGCTGTCTGATATTCCGCTCGAGATCGCGGCTGGACCTGCCGGCGGAATCCGTGGCCGGCGTGCCGAAGCTGACCGTGACCGGCCGGCGCCGCGCGCTGGTGGAAAACCACTGCGGTCTGCTCGAATACAGCCATGAGTGCATCGTGGTCGACGGCGGGCGGGTGCGCGTGTGCATCCGCGGCACGAACCTGCAGCTCGTGGCCATGGACAGCACGGCGCTGCTGATCTCCGGCACGATCGCGTGTGCCGAATTTGCGTGAGGTGATGGCTTTGACGCGGTGGATCCTGGCCCTTTGCGGCTATGCGCGGCTGGAGGTGTGCGGCGTGCACCCGGAGCGCGTGCTCAATGCATGCGCGGCGGCGGGCATCGCTTGCACGGCGTCCGAGCCGGTGGACGCCTATACGCTGCGCATCACGGTGCGCGCGCGCTGCGCGGAAACGGCGGCAGAGCTGGCGCGCCGGTGTCAGTGCGAGGTGAAAACGCTCTATCGCCGCGGCCTGCCGCAGCTGCTGCGGCGCGCCGCGCGCTACCGGGGCGCGTGCGCGGGGCTGCTCGTGGCGGTGCTGGCGGTGCTGACATCGTCACTGTTCATCTGGCGCATCGACGTGACCGGCAACGAGACGCTCACGACCGGGCAGATCCTGCGCTGCCTGGATGAATGCGGCGTGCGCCCGGGCACGTACTGGCCCGCGCTGTCGAACGACCTAGTGCGCAACGACATGATCCTGCGCCTGCCGGAGCTGCGCTGGCTGACCGTGAACGTGCACGGCAGCCGCGCCGAGGTGATCGTGCGCGAAAAAGACCCCCTGCCGGACATCACGCCGGACGACACGCCCGTGAGCATTTATGCCTCCGCGACCGGGGTCATCCTGAGCATGGACGTCTACGCCGGCGAGGCGCGCGTCGTGCCCGGCGCGGCGGTCGAGCCGGGCGATGTGCTCGTGTCCGGCGCGGTCACAGACCTCGGCGGCGGGGTGCGCCCGGTGTGCGCCCGCGCCGACATCCGCGCGCGCACGCGGCAGGTGCTGACCGGGCAGACCGCCCTGACGGAGACCGAAAAGCAGCCCGCGCACGGCGCGCGGACGCGCTGGGCGCTGCGCGTGGGGAAAAAGCGGATCAATTTTTATCAAAACAGTGGAATTTCTGACGCAGAATGTGATAAAATCATTTATGAATATCCTTTTGCGATCCGGGGCGTGTTCACGCTGCCGTTTTCGCTGGTGCGTGAGCGCGTGCAGCCGTATCGGACGGCGGACGCGCCGGTATCGGAGGACGCGGCGCGCGCATCGCTCGAGCAGGCGCTGCTGCAGCAGCTGCGCGAGACGATCGGCGCGGATGGCGCGATCATTTCCTATGAGACGGCAGCGGAGACTACCGGCAACGTGCTGACCGTGACGCTCACGGCCGAGTGCGAGCAGGAGATCGGCCGCGCGCAGGCGACGCCGGACGCGGAATTTTTACAGCTTCGGCCGCCGGCCGGGGAAGGGACTACAGCAGATGATTGAAAAAACCATGGAAGTCGACAGAATGGAGGACGTCATCAGCGTGTTCGGGTCGTTTGACCAGAACCTGCGGATGATCGAGACCGAATACAACGTGCGCGTGACCGACCGCGACGAGCAGATCCATATCACCGGCGAGGCGGAAAACGTGCTCTACGCCGAAAAGGCCATTGCCGGCCTGCTGTCGCTGGCGGCCAAGGGCGAGGAGATCGGCGAGCAGAACGTGCGCTACATCTTCCGCCTCGTGCGCGAGGGCCGGGAGCAGAAGATCCAGGAACTTGCGGGCGACGTGGTGTGCATCACGGCCAAGGGCAAGCCAATCAAGGCAAAGACGCTCGGCCAGCGCGCGTATCTGGATGCCATTGAGCAGAACACGATCACGCTCGGCGTCGGCCCGGCCGGCACGGGCAAAACATACCTTGCCGTGGCGGAGGCGGTTGCGGCGTTTCGCGCCGAGCGCGTCAACCGCATCATCCTCACGCGCCCGGCGGTCGAGGCGGGCGAGCGGCTGGGCTTTCTGCCCGGCGACCTGCAAAACAAGGTCGACCCCTATCTGCGCCCGCTGTACGACGCGCTCTTTGAGATGCTCGGCGCGGACGCCTATGCGAAATATCTCGAGCGCGGCAACATCGAGGTCGCGCCGCTGGCGTACATGCGCGGCCGCACGCTCGACGACAGCTTCATCATCCTCGACGAGGCGCAGAACACCTCCCGCGAGCAGATGAAAATGTTCCTGACGCGCATCGGCTTCGGCTCGCCTGCCGTCGGACAAGCCGTCCGGCCTCAAGGAGGCCATCCGCATCCTCGACGGCATCGACGACATCGCCATCTGCCGCCTGACGGGCGCGGACGTCGTGCGCCACGCGCTCGTGCAGAAGATCATCGCCGCCTACGAGCAGGACGACAAGCAGAAAGAAAAACGCGCCGCGGCCGCGGCCAAAAAGCCCGCCGCGCGCAAGACGACTGTGAGGAAAAAAGCATGACACAGGCAAAGATCACCATCACCCGCACGCGCCGCGGCCTGGGCTTTCCGGACACGCAGCGCTATGTCAAGCGCGCGGCCGCCGCAGCGCTCAGGGCCGAGGGCGTGACCGTTCCGTGCGAGCTCGACGTGACGCTCACGGACGACGCCGTCATCCACACCATCAACCGCGAGCAGCGCGGCGTGGACCGCGCGACGGACGTGCTGTCGTTTCCGATGAACGAGCTCACGCCCGGCGCATTCGACCCCGATGCCTGCGAGTGGGACTATGAGACTGACCGCGCCATGCTCGGCGACATGGTCATCTCCATGGAGCGCTGCGCCGAGCAGGCCGAGACCTACGGCCACAGCTTCGCGCACGAGGTCAGCTATCTGACCGTGCACTCCGTGCTGCACCTGCTCGGCTACGATCATGTGGACGAGGGCGAGGACAAGCGCCGCATGCGCGCGCGCGAAAAAGAGATCATGCGTCTGCTGGACGTATAAGGAGAAACGAATGATTACCAAAACCGCTATGATCACCATCTGCGGACGGCCGAACGTCGGCAAGTCCACGCTTACCAACGCCCTCGTGGGCGAGAAGATCGCCATCGTCTCGAACAAGCCTCAGACGACGCGCAACCGCATCAGCGCCGTCGTCAACCGCGGTGACACGCAGCTGATCCTGATGGACACGCCGGGCTTTCACAAGCCGCGCAACCGCCTGGGCGACTATATGGTGCAGGTCGTGCGCGAGAGCGTGGCGGACGTCGACGGCGTGATGCTCGTCGTCGAGCCCATTGCCTCCATCGGCGAGCAGGAGCACGCGCTCATCGAGCGCATCCGCACGTCCAACGCCCCGGCCGTGCTCGTCATCAACAAGATCGACACAGTGGAAAAGCCGGAGCTGCTGGCCGTCATCGCCGCCTATTCCGAGGCGCTGCCGTGGCGCGCGATCGTGCCGGTGTCGGCCCAGAACGGTGACGGGCTTGCCGAGCTCTTCGACGAGCTTGCGCAGCTTGCCGTGCCGGGGCCGCAGCTGTTTCCGGACGACATGATCTCTGACATGCCGGAAAAGCAGATCTGCGCCGAACTCGTGCGCGAAAAGCTGCTGCTGTGCCTCGACAAGGAGATCCCGCACGGCACGGCCGTCGAGGTCACGAAATTTTCCGAGCGCGATAACGGCATCATCGACATGGACGTGACCATCTATTGCGAAAAAGAGAGCCACAAGGGCATCATCATCGGCAAGCGCGGCGCGATGCTCAAAAAGATCGGCGAGCTCGCGCGGCAGGACATCGAGCGCTTCATGGGCACGAAGGTGTACCTGCAGACGTGGGTCAAGGTCAAGGAAAACTGGCGCGACTCGGCAGCCCAGCTGCGCAATTTTGGCTTTACCGACCAGTGACCCTTTATTACCAGCCATAAATCCACCCCGCTGTGCAGACACTATGCCCAGCGAGGTGGTTCATTGTGCAAGACGATCTTTTCTGGCAGCTGTTCGCGGACACGGGTGATCCGCTCGGCTACCTTTACTACCGCGCCGCGCAAAATGCGCTGGCGCAGACGACCGATGAGTCTGCGGCGGATGATCCTGTCCGCCGCCCGGCCTGATGAGGTACATACGATGTTTCTTACGACCCGCGGGCTCGTCCTGCGCGAGGTGCGCTATAAAGAGTCGGACAAGATCCTCACCGTGCTCACGCAGCACGAGGGGAAGGTGACGGTCCGCGCGCGCGGCGCGCTGCGCAAGGGCAGCCGCATCACGGCGGCGACGCAGCTGCTGACGTATTCGGACATGACGATCTTTGAAAACCGCGGCCGCCGCACGCTCAACGAGGCGTCCACGGTCGAGGAGTTTCTCGGCCTGCGCGCCGACCTCGGCGCATTCGCGCTCGGGAGCTATTTTGCCGAGCTGCTCGAGACCGTCTCTGCCGAGGAATATCCCGACCCGCCGGTGCTGCAGCTCGGGCTCAACAGCCTGTATGCGCTCAGCCGCGCGCTCTGCCCGCCGGAGCAGATCAAGGCCGTGTTCGAGCTGCGGCTCATGTGCCTCGCGGGCTACGAGCCGGATCTGTCCTGCTGCGCGCAGTGCGGCGCAGCAGAGCCGGACGAGCCGTGGTTTTCCCCGCGCGGCGGCGCGGTGTACTGCGCGCACTGCCGGGGCGCAAGTTCATCGGCCGTCACGCCGCTACTGCCGGAGACGCTGGCCGCCATGCGGCACATCGTGAACGCCGACCCCAAGAAAATTTTTTCCTTCACACTCGGTGACGCGGGCCGCAGACAGCTTGCGCACGTGTGCGAGGATTATACGGCGACGCAGCTCGAACGGGGCTTTGCGTCGCTCGATTACTGGAAGAAAGTGAAAGACTGACATGAAGCATATCCTCATGATCGCCACCGGCGGCACGATCGCATCCAAAGAGACGGCCGACGGGCTCGCCCCGCAGCTCACGTCCGAGGAACTGCTCGCCGAGGTGCCGGAGCTCGAGCAGCTGTGCCGGATCGACACCGTGCAGCTCATGAACCGCGACAGCACGAACATCAACAGCCGCGACTGGCTGCAGATGGCGGCCTGCGTGCGCGAGCACTATGACGCTTACGACGGTTTTGTCCTCACGCACGGCACGGACACGATGGCCTACACGGCGGCGGCACTGTCGTACCTGGTTCAGAACAACGCCAAGCCCGTCGTCATCACCGGCTCGCAGAAGTCGATCTTCAACCAGGACACCGACGCGCGCGAGAACCTGCGCGACGCCTTTCTCTATGCCTGCGATGACGGCGCCTGCGGCGTGCACATCGTCTTTGACCACAAGGTCATTCTCGGCACGCGCGCACGCAAGGTGCGCACGAAGAGCTACAACGCCTTTTCGAGCATCGACTATCCCGAGACGGCCATCCTGCGCGGCCGGCAGGTCGTGTATTACATCCCGGAGCAGGCCGCAGGCGCGCCGAAGTTTTACAACCGGCTCGACCCCGGCGTGTTCGTGCTCAAGCTCATTCCCGGCATCGACGCCGGCATTTTTGACGATCTCAAGGCCCATTACCGCGCGCTCGTGATCGAGAGCTTCGGCGTCGGCGGCCTGCCGTGCTACGGCGACGAGAGCTTTTTCCACGCCGTGCGCGACTGGGTGCAGTCCGGCCGCGTCATCGTCATGACGACGCAGGTGCCGCACGAGGGCAGCGACATGGAAGTGTATCAGGTCGGCCACCGCGCCAAGCGCGAGCTGGGCCTCATCGAGGCCTACAGCATGACGAGCGAGGCCGTGGTCACAAAGCTCATGTGGATCCTCGGCCAGACGGACGACTATGCGCAGATCTGCCGCCTGTTCCGGACGCCGGTGCAGAAGGATCAGATCTATTGAGGAGGAAGCGCCATGGATTTTCAGGCAGAATACCGCAGCAAGCTGCGCACGCCCGCCGAGGCGGTGCGCGCGGTGAAAAACGGCGACTGGGTGGACTATACGTCGGGCCTCGGCTTCCCGCCGCTGCTCGATGCGGCGCTCGCCGCCCGGCGCGACGAGCTGCACGATGTGAAGGTGCGCGGCAACCTCTGCGCCGGCCCGGTGCAGATCGTCGAGTGCGACCCGGAGCAGGCGCATTTTCTCTACCACACCTGGCACTGCTCGGCGTATGAGCGCAGGCTCTGCGACCGCGGCCTGTGCTACTTCACGCCGATGATCTTCCGCAACCTCGCGTGGTACTACCGCGAATTTCTGACGGTCAACGTCGCCATGGCGTCCGTCGCGCCGATGGACCGCCATGGGTACTTTAACCTCTCGGCCGTGACCGGCGTGTCCCGCGCCATCCTCGACCGGGCGGACATCGTCATTCTCGAGGTCAACGAGCACCTGCCGCGCCTGCGCGGCGGGTTCGACGAGGTCATCCACATTTCCGACGTGGACATGGTCGTCGAGGGGGCGCACGCGCCGTTCACCGACCTGCCCGCGCACCCGGCGACGGCAGAGGACACCGCCATTGCAAACCTCCTCCTGCCGCACATCTGCGACGGGGCGACCGTCCAGCTCGGCATCGGCGGCATGCCCACCGTGCTCGGCAAGCTGCTGGCCCGGTCCGGCCTGCATGACCTCGGCATGCACACGGAGCTGTGCTCGGACGCCTACCTCGACCTGTACGAGGCCGGCGTGCTCACGAACCGCCGCTGCACGCTCCACCGCGGGCAGGGGATGCTCGGCATCGTGCTCGGGTCGAAGCGGCTGTATGACTGGGTCGACGATAACCCCGGCGTCATCGCGGCGCCGCTGTCGTATGTCAACGCGCCGGAGACCATCGCGCAGCTGGACAACATGGTGTCCATCAACAGCTGCATCGCGGCCGATCTCTACGGGCAGGTCGCGTCCGAAAGCTCCGGCCTGCGCCAGATCAGCGGCACGGGCGGCCAGCTCGACTTTCTCACGGGCGCGGCCATGGCCCGCGGCGGCAAGGCGTTCATCTGCATGACGTCCACATTCACGGACAAGCAGGGCGTGCGCCACTCGCGCATCCTGCCGCACTTCGGCGGCGATATCGTCACGTCTCCGCGCTCGCAGGCGTATTATCTGGCCACGGAGTACGGCGTGGTCAACCTCGCCGGGCGCAGCACGTGGGAGCGCGCCGAGGCGCTCGTGTCCATCGCGCATCCGGATTTCCGCGAGCAGCTCATTGCGGCTGCCGAGTCGCAGAAGATCTGGCGGCGGAGCGCGAAACGCTAAGCGCGCGCTAAAATCCGGCGCCGGATACAGATTTCACTTGTTTTCCCGCGCGCCATCGCATACAATGGAGACCGATAAGGGAGTAATTGGCGCGAACCTTCGCGCGGCCCAGCCAACAACCGATCCGTAGGATCTGGCCCGGTCTGAAATGATGAGACTTATCTGCCGAGAGGCAGATAAGTCTTTTTTTCATTTCCGGGGAAACTATATCGGAATCTGAAGGAGGACAAAGCCATGGAATACTACCGGCAGCCGCCGTCGGACACCCTGCACGCACTCGACAGCACGCCCGACGGTCTCACACCGGCGCAAGCCGCCGCGCGCCTTGCGCGCGACGGGCGCAATGTGCTCACCGAACCGCCGAAACCATCGCTCGTGAAGCGCTTTTTCCAGCAGCTGGCCGACCCCATGATCCTCGTGCTGCTTGCGGCGGCGCTGATCTCGGCCATCACGAGCGCGTATGCGCACGAGAGCTTTGCCGATGTGATCATCATTCTCATCGTCGTCATCATCAACGCGGTGCTCGGCGTGTACCAGGAGAGCAAGGCCGAGCAGGCCATTGCCGCCCTGAAGGAACTGAGCGCCGCGCACAGCCGCGTCCTGCGCGGCGGGAAGCTCGTCACCGTCCCCAGCGAGAAACTGGTCGTCGGCGACGTGCTCGTGCTTGAGGCGGGCGACGCCGTTCCGGCCGATGCGCGAGCCTGCGCGCCGAGGAGGCCGCCCTGACCGGCGAGAGCGTGCCGGTGACAAAATCGCCCGACGCGCTCACGGCCGCCGGTGACATCGGTCCCGGCGACCGCAGCAACATGCTCTATCTCGGCAGCAGCATCGTCTACGGACGCGGCCGCGCCGTCGTCACAGAGACCGGCATGCAGACGCAGATGGGCCACATCGCCGACGCGCTCACGCAGACAAAGGAGAATAAGACGCCCCTGCAGCTGCGCCTGACGCAGCTGAGCCGCATCCTGACATGGCTCGTGCTGGGCATCTGCGCGGTCGTGTTCGCGGTCGGCGTGCTGCGCGCCGGGACCATCAACGGCCGCGTCGTGCTCGACACGTTCCTGATCGCCGTCAGTCTCGCGGTCGCGGCCATTCCGGAGGGGCTGGCCGCGGTCGTGACGATCGTGCTGTCCATCGGCGTGACGAACATGAGCCGCCGTGGCGCGGTCATCCGCCGGCTCACGGCCGTGGAGACGCTCGGCTGTGCGCAGGTCATCTGTTCGGATAAGACCGGCACGCTCACGCAAAACCGCATGACTGTGACGGAGTGCGCGGGCAGCGACGAACACCTGCTCGCCACGGCCATGGCCCTGTGCGTGGACGCGGTGCATGACCCGGAGACGGACACCGTGACCGGTGAGCCGACCGAGGCCGCGCTCGTGCGCTGGGCGGTCACGCAGGGCCTGTCGCCGAGTGCGCTGCGCGCGCAGTATCCGCGCGTGGCCGAGGCGCCGTTTGACAGCGAGCGCAAGCGGATGAGCACCCTGCACGCCAATGGCAGTTCCGTCGTGCAGTATACCAAGGGCGCGCCCGACGTGCTGCTGCCGCTGTGCGACCGGATCTGGATCGACGGCCGCGCCGAGCCCATGACGGACGCGCACCGCGCCGAGATCGCGGCGCGCAATCACGCCATGACCGGCAGTGCCCTGCGCGTGCTGGCGGCGGCCATGCGCACGTATGACGCGCTGCCGGGCGACACGTCGCCCGCGGCGCTCGAGCAGCACCTGTGCTTTCTCGGCCTCACGGGCATGATCGACCCGGTGCGCCCCGAGGTCGTGGACGCCATCCGCGCCTGCCGCAGCGCCGGCATCCGGCCCGTCATGATCACCGGTGACCACGTGGACACCGCCAAGGCGATCGCCAGGGAGCTCGGCCTGCTCGGCCCGGGCGACGAGGCCGTCACCGGCACGGAGCTGAGTGCCATGGACGATGAGACATTTTCCAGCCGCCTGGGGCACATCAGCGTCTACGCCCGCGTGCAGCCCGAGCACAAGACCCACATCGTCCGGGCCTGGCGGGATGCCGGCTTCGTCACCGCCATGACCGGCGACGGCGTCAACGACGCGCCGAGCATCCGCGCGGCGGACATCGGCATCGGCATGGGCATTACCGGCACGGACGTGACGAAAAACGTGGCCGACATGGTGCTTGCAGACGATAACTTCGCCACCATCGTCGGCGCGGTCGAAGAGGGCCGCCGCATTTACGACAACATCCAGCGTGCGATCAAGTTCCTGCTCGGCTCGAACATGAGCGAGGTGCTGAGCATTTTCACCGCGACGATGCTCGGCTTCACGATCCTTGAGCCGGTGCACCTGCTGTGGATCAATCTCCTGACCGACTGCTTCCCGGCGCTCGCGCTCGGCATGGAGCGCGCGGAGCCGAACGTCATGTCCCGCCCGCCGCGCAGCGCGCGCGAGAGTATTTTTGCCCATGGCGTCGGTTTCGACTGTGTGTATCAGGGCGTGATGTGCGCGGTGCTGACACTGGCGGCGTTTTTCATCGGCCACCACATGGAGTATGGCGCCTGGACGCTCACGAACTCGCCCGACGGCACGACCATGGCATTTCTGACCCTGAGCATGGCGGAAATTTTCCACAGCTTCAATATGCGCGCACACCGGGCGAGCATCTTCACGCTGCGCACGCCCAACTGGACGCTCGTCGGCGCGGCCGCGGCGAGCCTTGCGCTCACGACGCTGTGCATCTATGTGCCGTTTCTGGCCGATGCGTTTGATTTCACGGCCATCTCCGCCGCCGAGTACGCCGTGGCCATGGGGCTTGCGGTTTTGGTCATCCCGGTCGTCGAACTCGTCAAATGTGTGCAGCGCGCGGTGGAAAAACGCGCGGCGCACGCATGATATCCGCCGCGCCGGCGCACACTAACCCCGATTTCAACGAGAGGAGATGGGTGCTGTGCGCCAGGCGCTGCCGGTTCCCCAGCGCGTGATGGCCGTGGTGCTGTCCGTGCTGTTCGTGTTCTGCCCGTTCGCGGCCCATGCCGCCGGGGAGAGCGACACTGCGGCCGATCCCGTGCTGCTGCCGATCATCATGTATCACGAGGTGAAGCCCAACAAATCCGGCAAGGATGCCATCCAGCCGTGGGAGTTTGAGGCGGACCTGAAATGGCTGGCCGACAACGGCTACACGACGATCGTCATGGCCGACCTCATCGCCTATGTCCGCGACGGCACGCCGCTGCCGGAAAAGCCCATCATCCTCAGCTTCGACGACGGATACTATAATAATTACGTCTATGTCCTGCCGCTGCTGCAGCAGTATTCGGCGCGCATCGTCCTCTCGCTCCTCGGGCGCAACACGGACGATTTCACCGAGTGGCCAAGTGAGAGCATCGACTACGCGCACGTCACGTGGGATCAGCTCAACGAAATGCTCGATACCGGCCTCGTTGAGGTGCAGAACCACTCGTATAATCTGCACGCTTACACATCCGAGCGGCACGGCTGCATGCAGAACCGGGGCGAGTCGGACGCGGCCTACGCGGAGCTGCTGCGCGCAGACCTCCAGCGCCTGCAGGATGAACTCGCCGAGCACACCGGCCGCACGCCGGACACGTTTGCCTATCCCTACGGCAAGTACGGCGACCTGACGGACACCGTCCTGCGCGACATGGGCTTTCAGGCGACGCTGACGTGCGACTGGGGCGTGAACCACATCACGCGCGATCCGGACTGCCTCTACCGGCTCGGACGCATCTGCCGGTCGCACAATCAGTCGCTGCAGTCCGTGCTCCGGCGCGCGCTGAAGGCGACGGCGTGAGCGGATGAAAACAGAAGACAGAAAGGGCACGCATCTTGCGGATGCGTGCTTTTTCGTGCTTTGCACGCACCATGCGCCTTGGGCATACACTGAGGAGAAAGCGATTTGGCGCAAGCAAAGGGGGGAGACGCCATGAAAATCGAGCTGCGCCGGGCCGCCATGACCTATCAGGCGCCGGACGGGGAAGTGGCGGCGCTGCAGGATGTGACCTTCGGCGTGGCCGACGGGGAGTTCGTGAGCATCGTCGGGCCGTCCGGCTGCGGAAAATCCACGCTGCTGGCGCTCATCGCCGGCATCGAGCATCCGTCGGGCGGGGAGGTGCTCGTCGATGGCGAGCCTGTGCGCGCCCCGACGGGCAAGGCAGGGCTTATGCCCCAGCGCGACCAGCTCTTTGACTGGCGCACGATCTGGGGCAACGTGACACTCGGGCTGGAGGTCCGGCACGAGAACACGCCGGAGCACCGCGGCGGCGTGCACGATCTGCTCGAGCAGTATCAGCTCGCGGGTTTTGCGCGCAAGCTGCCCAATCAGCTCTCCGGCGGCATGCGCCAGCGCTGTGCGCTCATCCGCACGCTGGCCACATCGCCGGATGTGCTGCTGCTCGACGAGCCGTTTTCCGCGCTGGATTATCAGACGCGGCTGGCCGTCTCGGGCGACATTTCGCAGATCATCCGCCGCGAGCATAAGACGGCCCTGCTCGTCACGCACGATATTTCCGAGGCCATCAGCCTCTCGGACCGCATCGTCGTCCTGTCGCACCGGCCCGCGACCGTCAAGGCCATCCACGACCTCGGCGCGCTGCGCACTGTGCCGCCGCTCGAGCGGCGCAGCCGGCCGGAATTTCAGGCGCTGTTCAATCAAATATGGGAGGAGCTGGATGTCAATGTCTGAACGATCGCCCTCCCCGCAGCGCGCGGCCTATCTGCGCGCGCAGCGCCGCCGCCGTCGGCTCGTGCTGGCGCTGCAGATCCTGCTGCTGGTCGTGTTTCTCGGCTGGTGGGAGCTCTCAGCCCGGCTCGGCTGGGTGGATGCCTTCATCGTCAGCAGCCCGTCGCGCGTGGTGCACACGCTCGTGGGCCTGCAGGCTTCCGGGGAGCTGTGGCTGCACATCGGCACGTCGTGCCTCGAGGTTGTGGTTGGCTTCGTGCTCGGGACGCTGCTCGGCACGCTCATCGCCATCGGCCTGTGGTGGAGCGAGCTGCTCTCGCGCGTGCTCGACCCGTATCTGGTCGTGCTCAACGCGCTGCCGAAAACGGCGCTCGGCCCGGTGTTCATCGTCTGGATTGGCGCGGGCACAGAGTCGATCATCGCCATGACGATCGCGATCTCGATCTTTGTCACGATCCTGAATATGCATGTCGGCTTCCTGTCCACGGACCGGGAGAAGATCCGCCTGATGCAGACGCTCGGCGCGACCCGGCATCAGATCCTGTGGCGGCTGGTCATCCCGGCCAACTATGCCACGCTCTTCAATACGCTGCGCGTGAACGTCGGCCTGTCGTGGGTCGGCGTCATCATGGGCGAATTTCTGGTCTCCAAAGCCGGTCTCGGCTATCTGATCGTCTACGGGTCGCAGGTGTTCAACATGGACCTCGTGATGGCGACCGTCCTCGTGCTTGCGGTGGCGGCCGTCGTGATGTATCAGCTGGTGCTGTGGCTGGAGAAATTTTTCAAAAATCGGTTGGGAGTGACGCAATGAAACGGTTTCTTTGTGGGGTTCTGGCGGCGCTGATGCTGGTGGTCTTGTGCGCCTGCGGCAAGCAGGAGACGGCCACCGTCCGCCTGAGTGAAGTGACGCATTCGGTGTTCTACGCGCCGCAGTATGTGGCGCTGGAGCAGGGCTTTTTCGCCGATGAGGGGCTCAATATCGAGCTGACCAACGGCGGCGGCGCCGACAAGGTCATGACGGCGGTGCTCACCGGGCAGGCAGACATCGGGCTCGCCGGGCCGGAGGCGTGCATCTATGTGTACAATCAGGGCAAGGACGATTACCCGGTCGTGTTCGGCCAGCTCACGAAGCGCGACGGGTCGTTCCTCGTCGGGCGCGCGGATGTGCCCTTCAGCTGGGAGCTGCTGCGCGGCAAGACTGTTATCGGCGGCCGCGCGGGCGGCGTGCCGGAGATGACGCTCGAATACGTCATGCGGCAAAACGGCGTTGTCCCCGGCACGGATGCCGCTGTGGACACGACCGTGCAGTTCAACATGATGGCCGGGGCTTTCACCGGCGGCAACGGCGACTTTGTCACGCTCTTCGAGCCGACGGCCACCGAGGTCGCGCAGGCGGGCAAGGGCTACATCCTTGCGTCCATCGGCCAGGAGAGCGGCGAGATCCCGTACACGGCCTACTTCGCCTCGCAGGCGTATATCCATGACCATGCGGACATCGTGCAGCGCTTTACGAATGCCATCGCCCGCGCACAGAAATGGATCGCGGAGCACGACGCGGCGCAGACCGCCGAGATCATCGCCCCGCAGTTTCCGGACACGAGCGTGCCTGTGCTCACGCAGGTCGTGCAGCGCTACAAGGACATCGACGCCTGGAACGCCACGCCGGTCATGACGCGCTCGTCCCTCGAGCGGCTCGAGACCGTCATGGAGACGGCCGGCGTGCTCGATCACGCCGACTGGGTGGATTTTGACCGCCTTGTCGACAACAGCTATGCCCATAACGCCTCCTGATTTTCTCGCCTGCGGGCGGCAAACTCTGCGAGGCTTTGCTGACACGCAAAATCCCCCGGCAGCAGCCGGGGGATTCGTGCGTTTTTCAAAAGAGGGGGGTGCTTAGAAGCTCGCAACGACAGCGCCGTTGTAGGTGTCGGCGATGTACTGCTTCACAGCGTCGGTCTTGAGGGCTTTGAGCAGGGCCTGGGTCTTCGGGCTGTTCTCGTCGCCGGCGCGCACGGCAATGATGTTGGCGTAGGTCTGGGCGGCAGCGCCGTTGGCGTCCTCGGAGGCGAGCGCGTCGCTGATCTTCAGGCCGGCGGCCAGGGCGTAGTTGCCGTTGATGACGGCGATGGAGCCGGCAGCGGCGTTCTTGAGCTGCGCCGGGACGGTGTCGGCCTGCACGGTGACGATGTTGTAGCCGCCGTCGTCGACGATGTCGAGCGTGCTCACGCCCTTGGCGGCGTCCGCGTCATCGGGGAGCTTGATCAGGCCCTCCTGCTGGAGCAGGAACAGGGCGCGGGTCTCGTTGCTGTCGTCGGCCGGGATGATGATGGTCGCGCCCTTGGCGAGATCCTTCAGGTCGGTGACGCCGTTGCCGTAGATGCCGAACGGCTCATAGTGGATGGTGCCGACAGAGACAAGGTTGGTGCCGTTCTTGGCGTTGAAGCTGTCGAGGTAGGGCTTATGCTGGAAGTAGTTGGCGTCGAGTGTGCCGTCGGCCAGGGCCTGGTTCGGCAGGACATAGTCGTCATAGGTGACGATCTTGAGCTCGTAGCCTTCGTCGGCGAGGGCCTGCTTGATCTGCTCGAGGATCTCGGCGTGCGGGGTGGCGCTGGCGCCGACGGTGATGACTTTGTCATCGGAAGCGGCAGCGTTCTTGTCATCAGTGGTCTTGTCGCCGCAGGCGCTCAGCGCGACGAGCGAGAACGTCAGCACGAGGGCGAGGATGAGGGACGTGATCTTTTTCATTTTCGTTTCTCCTTTATATTTTCATTTTGGAATTTGTGTGGTTTCGGATGTTAGGATGTGCAGTTCGGGGCGGCACATTCGTCCGCGCCGGATGTTCACGCGCAGCAGCGCGGGATAGTGTAAACGCATGGGCTGCCTCCTGTCAGGTGCGGGAGCGCCGGTCGGTGCGGCGGGCGATGTACATGCCGAACTCCTGCAGGATCTGCACGATGATGATCGTCAGCGCTACGCACAGCCAGACGATCTGATCGTCGTACTTCTGGTAGCCGTAGGTGATGGCAATCTGGCCGAGGCCGCCGCCGCCGATCGTGCCGGCCATGGCGGAGTAGCCGAGGATGGTCACGGTGGAGATGACGGCGCCGGTGATGAGCGCGGGCTTGGCCTCCGGGATGATGACCTTCCAGATGATGCGCAGCGTGGACGCGCCCATGGACAGCGCGGCCTCGATGACGCCGGCGTCCACTTCCTTGGCGGCGGACTCGACCATGCGCGCCACATACGGGGCGGCGGCGATGACGAGCGTCACGATCACGGCGCGGTTGCCGAGGCTGGTGCCGACGATGGCCTTTGCCACCGGCAGCATGGCGACCATGAGGATAATGAACGGGATGCTGCGCAGGGCGTTGACGATGATGCCGAGCGTGCGGTTGAGCCAGCCGATGGGGTGGATGCCGTCGCGGTCGGTCATGCGCAGGATGAGGCCGACCGGCAGGCCGATGAGATAGGCAAAGAACGTGGAGATGAGCGTCATGTAAATGGTCTCCCAGATACCGAGCTGCAGGATGCCGTTTTGCCAGAGTTTGATGAGCAGATCAGACATGACTTCCATCCTCCTGTAGATAAGAGATGTGGTTATGGTCGAGCCAGCGCAGCACATCGTGGAACTGCTGCGGGTCGTCGGGCAGGTCGATGACCATGTGGCCGTAGATGCTGCCCTCGACGATGCGGGTGTCGGCGAAGAGAATGTTCACCGGCACGTGGCACTCGAGCGTGATGCGCGAGATGACCGGTTCGTTGGAGCAGCTGCCGTCGAAGACGAGGCGCAGGCGCCTGCCCGTGCACGGCGGGAGGTTTTCGGCCGGGCTCTTCGGGAGAATGAGCGCCTTGGCGATGTCGGACTTCGGGTGCGTGAACACGTCGCTGACGTTGCCGATCTCGGCGATGCAGCTCTGGTCGATGACAGCCACGCGCTGGCAGATCTGCTCGATGACGCGCATCTCGTGCGTGATGACGACGATCGTCACGCCGAGCGTCTGGTTGATCTCCTTGAGCAGGTGGAGAATCGACTGCGTGGTGTTCGGGTCGAGGGCGCTGGTGGCCTCGTCGCACAGGAGGTATTTCGGCCGCGTGGCGAGGGCGCGGGCGATGGCCACGCGCTGCTTCTGGCCGCCGGAAAGCTGCGAGGGATAGTTTTTCGCGCGGTCGGACAATCCGACGAGTTCGAGCAGCTCGGCGGCGCGGGCCTGAGCCTCGTCGCGCTTGACGCCGGCGATCTCGAGCGGGAAGCAGATGTTGCGCAGCACCGTGCGCTGCTCGAGCAGGTTGAAGCTCTGGAAGATCATGCCGATGTCCTGCCGGGCCTTGAGCAGGTCGCGGCGGCTGAGCTGCGTCATGTCGCGCCCGTCGATGCGCACCGTGCCGGAAGTCGGCCGCTCGAGGAGGTTGATACAGCGCACGAGCGTGCTCTTGCCGGCGCCGCTCAGGCCGATGATGCCGAAGATCTCCCCGTCCTCGATGCGGAGGTTGACGTCCCGCAGTGCGTGGATGTCGCCGCCCGGTGAGGGGTAAGTCTTGTTGAGATGTTCGATTTCGATCATAGTGGATTCTCCCTCGCAGAATAATTTTTCGGTACAAAAAACAGAGGCCGGAAGACTCGTTGTCTTCCGGCCTCTGCGGATACGGCTTGGAATTCTG
>OCPR01001261.1_pt1 | contig 17186 bp, 8 predicted proteins | sample 1538611 | NCBI WGS metagenome assembly OCPR01 (sample SAMN04571711, study PRJEB22368) | human gut metagenome | biome: human gut; material: stool | host: Homo sapiens | place: Luxembourg | collected 2012-09-28
GTATTTGGAAACCTACCATAGCAATATGGCAAGGCGCTGGGTACTTAGCCTACAGAGGGAAGGACGTATTATCCGTCAAGGAAACCATAACAAAAAGGTTCATATCTTCCGGTATGTAACAGAATCCACTTTCGACAGTTATATGTGGCAGTTGATCGAGAACAAGCAGAAATTCATTTCCCAGATTATGACGAGCAAAGCACCGGTCAGAAGTTGTGAAGATGTGGACGAAGCGGCGCTCTCCTATGCAGAGGTCAAAGCACTTGCAACCGGAAATCCGGCAGTAAAAGAGAAGATGGCATTGGATGTGGACGTGGCAAAGTTGAAACTTTTAAAAGCCAATCACATGAATAATCAGTACCGTTTGGAAGATGATATTGCAAGAAATTTTCCGCAACAGATTGTAAAACTGATGGAGATCATTGACAGCTACAAGGCAGACATCGCTCATTTTTCTGAGCGTAAAATCACAGATCCAGAGCAGTTTTCTATGGAAATCAGTGGCAAAGTGTTCACAGAAAAGAAAGAGGCAGGTACGGCACTTCTGGCGGTCTGCAAAGACATTAAGTCTGTAGATGCAGCTATGGACATTGGAAGCTATCAGGGATTTAACATGAGAATTCAATTCGACAGCTGGAGCAAAGAGTTTATCCTGTCTGTAAAGCATGAATCGGTAGCTAAAGTTCGGTTGGGGGCAGATGTCCTGGGGAATATCACTCGTATCAATAATCTTTTGGAAAGCTATCCGGAGAAGCTGGCAGAAGCAGAGCAACGGCTGGAAACGGTACAGGAGCAGCTGGCAAATGCCAAAGAGGAAGTCGGGAAGCCATTTCCAAAAGAAGAGGAACTGAACCAAAAACTGGAGCGACTGTCAGAGTTAAATGCACTTCTCAATATGGATGAACGGGAAGATACAGAAACAGAGCAGTCGGAATCAAAAGAGAAAGAAGAAAGACCGGCACGAGGTTCTATCCATGAGAAGCTGCAGATTTATAAAGAAAAGAGTCAGCGGGAAAGTGAAACTGGCAAGGAAAATAGAAAACGGGACTTCGGTCTGGAATAAGAAAACAAGGAAGATGGCATAATCTGGCAGAAAGAATGTTCTGTGGGTTATGCCTTCTTTCAGAATACGGGAGGAACTTATATGGCAAGAAGTATGATAACAGGTAGAGAAACACAGAAAATGCAGGAATATACGCAGGAACGGATCAATCAGGCAGAGCGTAGAGGCGTAGAATTTCCAACAGATGTAAAAGAACAGATTTCTGAATATGCGAATCTGATCGGTGAGGAAGAGAAAGTTAGGACTCTGGTAAGAAATCTGGCAGATGCATTGAGCAAAGCAGATGAGGAAAGTGTAGAGGATTTACTGGATGATGCAAGAATGGATATTCAGGACTTACCAGATCCAACCATAGGCAAGCTTGGACTTCGGGATTATGGATATACAGCAGAGGATATGGTACCGCTTAGAAAAGAAGCAGCCTTAGATTATCACAGGATGGGTTCTAAGATTTATTGCCTGGGCAGCGATGGCGGTAAGGGAGAGTATGCAAGTAAAGAAATGATACAGGCACATGAAGGTCTGTTTGGCATGGAATCGCAGATGTGGGAACGGATAAAGGATCAGGATCTGGATTATGCCGATGAAGATTTTGGAGCATTTCAGGAACCTATGAGTGTCATTGAGCAGGAAGAAGCACTGAAATTATACGATGCCGGAGCAGATATCTATCTGATCACTAATTTTTCATCACCAATGTATGTCACGGAACGCATGGAAATTGAACGAGGACCGGAGCATTATCAGATGTCTATGACAGAACTGGAGCGTTTCCGTAACCTGGAATGGGAAATGCAGAAATATCCGCAGATTCAGTCTTTGAAAGAGGCAAACCTGTTGTTAGGAACAAGGCGAACCTTTGGTATTTATCAGATCAAGGATGATTCACTGGGCGAAAATTATGCATTTATGAATATGAGTTTTATTGAAAGTCATGGTATGCAGATAAAAAAAGAAGATTATAAGCTGGTCTATGTTGGAGAATTACTGGGAAATACGTCACTGGATGATATTTTTGAAAGGTTCAACATTGATAGACCGCAAGACTTCCGTGGCCATTCCCTGTCTGTCAGTGATATCGTAGTTCTGAATGATGGGGAAAAAGTAACAGCTCATTTTGTAGACAGTATCAGTTTTGAACAGCTGGATTCTTTCCTGAATCTGGAAGAACAGGTTCTTAGTGAACTGGCATATGAGGTAGGAGAACGTTACTTTGCTATTCAGAGAACAGAAGAAGGATATGATTATTCCTTTTACGATGAAGATTTCCGCCTGATGGATGGTGGCGTCTATGAAAATGATGAAATCTCTATTGAAGAAGCGGCAGAGGAACTTCTGGAAGACGAAGGCTGGACTGGAGAACGCATCCGTGGGGATTATGATCAGTTGATGGAAAAAGTGGAAGAAATGGATGTGGTTGTAATGGCAGAGATTCAGAAAAGCCAGGGCGAATATAAGCCACTGGCAAAAGTAGAGGAACTGGAAGAGGCGAATTATAACATGATTGATAACGTCCTCAACAATATGCCACCGAAGAAAGAACCGTATCTGGAATACTTTGCTGCAGAATGCGATGAGTTCCATGATATGGGAGCTTATGAAAAAAGTACCGATGTTAATCAGATTGCTGCGGTCTATGAAAAATATAGGGAAAATCCTGAAAATGCCTATCGAGTATGCAGTATGGGGATTATCTATCGTGATCCGGAAGACAGTTACTACGATGATGCTGAATTTGCAATCGTAAAAGGAAATACAGTACTTGGAAATCTGATGGACGATGTTCGATTTTATGGAGAACTTGCACTGGTACGGGAAGGGATTGAGAAAATTCATGAAGCATTGCCGGACTATAAGTACGTACCGATGCGGGATGTTCGAGAAGCAATGTATCCAGAGAAGATGACTACAGAACAGCTGGCAGAGGCACTGGATGAGATTGCAGAAGCATTTGATCCGTATGAGTATCGGGATCATATAGAACCGGGGCAGGACACCGTGCAGGAAGTCATACTGGATCTGCAAAGCGGAAATATTGGTTCTTATATTTCCTATCTGAAAGACATTGTGGAGGAAGAGTGTGAGCAGTCTGTACGAGCCGGAGTGTTGATAGAACGGTTAAAATTCTATGAACCGGATATATCCGAAGAAACAGAGCCGATGGTGTATGTGAATTACTGTGAAGAGCGCGAACTGATAGAACTACGCTGTCAGAAATTCTCAGATTTGGATGCCCTTGTTGCCAAACAGGATAAAGAATGGTATGCAGACCGTAATCCGAGGACTAATGAGCCTACTATGACAGCCCAGATGTTTTTTACCGTATATTATGCGGAAAAAGACGATAAGATGTTGCGGCAGTTTAAAAGTAAAATTGATATTGGAACAGGAAATGGCGGCATCCTTAGCCAGCTGAAGCTACAGAATGAAATGAAACTGACAGATGAAAGCTGGCTCTCATTTATGAAAAATAAAGGAAATGAAGAATTTCAGAAGTATTTGGAAGAACTGACGGATATGCAGGATCATGTATTGCCGTATCTGCAGAGTTTTTGCAGTCTGGAAGAAAAAGGTGTACAAGAGCGGAGAGAACAACAGATCGCAGAAAAACAGGGCGGTTTGACAGGAAGGGAAAGAGCAACCGCAGAGACGAAAGTGAAAAATACGAGGACTGCCGGGAAAGAGGCTTCGATTGTGCGGACAGAAGATAAAAATGTGGCTGCGAAAGCAAAGAAGCCTTCCATTCATGAAAGACTGGAAATCAATAAGAGGAAAATTCAAGAAAAGCAGGGAAAAGATAAGCCGGAGAGAGGAGCTGATCGTGGTGTAAGATAAAATTCCCATCCTGATAGGTAACTGCATAGATAAAGTTATCTATCAGGATTTTTTGAGTTATAATATCATTTTTTAACAACATGTATTTGACAGATTTCCTCGTAGAAAGTATCATAAATATATACAACAACTGAATATCGTGGACTGTCCAGCTATATTTTTTTACATGAATAGTCTTGTACACAAGAGTAAATAATCAATAAATAAATGTCTAATAAATCTTCTGGTCAACAGGTACAATATTGGTATCATAGACTAGAAGAGAGGTGTATATACTTGTGTGTGGAAGAGTATATTCCGTTAAGAATTGCGGAACTATGCCGGAAGCGAGGATATACAAAATATAGGTTAGCTCAGCTTACAGGAATAACGCAGACGGCTCTTGGAAATATGCTGAATCAGAAGAGTATGCCGACGATGGCTAATCTGGAAAAAATATGTGATGCTTTTGAAATTACAATCGCACAATTTTTTTCAGATGATGAAAACAGATTGGATCTGACAAAAGAGCAAAAAGAAATACTTGAGATTTGGGATGGCTTGGATGAGAAGGAAAGAGAAATTTTTATGACTTTTATCCGCAGCCTGAAGAAGTAATGGACAGTTCGACAAAGATGCGAGCTGTCTTTTTTATTTGAATCTATATAAAATATGCATTTTATACGCATGAAGAAATTGACAGAAAATTTCGGGGGGGGTATAATTATACTGTGTACTTATGCCACTTTTGAAAACACAACATCAGATGCTGGTACAACCAATGTAGACAACAAAAGACGAATTTGACGAGGTGCTGAATGGCTTATACGGTAAAACAATTATTAGAATCGAAACAATTTCCTGATATGAGATTAGTGACATGTAAAGAAAATCTGAATCAGGAAATTAAAGGTATACGAATTATCGACATAGAAGATATGGAAAGATATCTGACTGGAGGAGAGCTTCTTCTTACAAATATGAAAGTATATTTCGGAGAAACGGACAGAGAGTTTCGGAAACATTTGAATGAACTGGAGAAGAAACAGGTCAGTGGATTTATTATAAAGCAGCATCCGGACATGGTACAGAAAGTCAATTATTATGATATTTTATTAAAGTTTTGTTCGGAACGTAATATTCCAGTGATAGAAATTTCGGAAGATGAGTATTATTGGGGTATCATAAAATATGTTATTCTGCAGATCTATGATGAAAATATCGCACGGTTGATTTATTTCAAATTGACACACGACAATATTTCTAACATGTTATTGGATGGAGAGGATTTTGAAGATCCAACTAAAAATATTTTGTTTCTATTGTCTTCCATGATTGGCAATCCGGTAGCGTTATATTATAGTAACTTAACTTGCTGTGCGTCCACAACGCAGGATCTGTCTGATTTTGTATTTGAGAAAAATGTTGAGAAATATAAACCGGATATTGTTACCAGATTTGAATACAAAAAACAGAGAAAAGAGCATACGCAATATATTACAAAAATACATGTGTTAGGCCGAACAGAAATTTATTTGGTAGTCACGGAAGTGAATATGCCATTAACAATACTGGACTATATGGCATTGGAAAATGCTGTTATTACTTTACAGTATAGTTTTATGGAAACATATGCTAAAAATGAGATAGAAAAAAAATATCAACGAGATATTGAATATAGCTTGCTTAATGGTTTATTAACGGGCGATGAATTGAGTAAAGCTGCAGGAATGCTAAAATTGAAAGATACAGCTCAATATTGTGTGGTAAGTTTTCATACGATTTCAAGCAATAGCGAAGATTATTATACAAAAGAAGAATTAGAAGAAATCGGAGTGATAGAAGGCGAGATTCAGAGATTACTTCCGGATGAACATATTTACCGGAATCTGAATCAGATTGTGTGTATTCATGAAATTAAGCCTGGGGAAACACAAGCAGGGTTCCGGGAAGAAATGGAAAAATTATATCAGACAGTACAGAAGCAGATTTTTCACAGAAATAAGACAACGGATTTTCAGATTGGCATTGGAAGTATTGTTAATGGATATGGAGATTTGAAAAAATCTTTTAAGGATTCAAAGAAAATCATAGACTATATGGATATGCTCAGATATCTCTATGGTGATAAGAATATATCGGTAGCCGATTTTTCTAAGCTCGGTTTTTTCCAGATTTTTGAAAAAATCAAAAATCGTGATGAACTGATGGAATATGTGCCAGAGTCACTTGTGAAATTATATTGGTATGATAAAGAACATGATGGAGAACTGATTGAAACGTTGCAGGCGTATCTGGACTGTGATAAGAGTGCGAATAAAGCAGCTGAAAAACTCTATGTAAATTATCGTACTCTTTCAGGACGATTGAAAAAAATAAAAGATATTTCCGGCATTGATTTCAAGAATTCTGCTGAGATGCTGGCTGTTAGAAATGGAATCGTTTTATTCAAAATGGCAGAAACACTGTAATTCAAAGAGAAACTATATCTCTATGGTATGGTTTCTTTTTTTGCGAAAAACCGATAACTACAAATTTTTTGTAGCAAAACGTGAAAATATCTTCCTATTCTCTGTATTATTTTTGCAAAAAATAAGTGCTATACTTTAACCGGTACATAAAAGAATACCTTGATTATCTAAGTTGATATGAAGCAGGAATGAAACATGAAAAAGAAACAGGTTGAGAAAGAACAGAATAATGAGAAACAGCTTCCCAGACAGGAAACGACACTGGGAGAAGATATCTTTCAACTGTTATTGAAGATTGTTCTTATCATTTTGGCAGTCATCCTTGTTTTTACATTTATGTACGGGATGGCGAGAATCAATGACGTATCTATGAAACCAGCAATAAAAGATGGTGATCTGGTCATGTATTATCGACTGGACAAGCGTTTTGTGTCCGGTGATATTGCAGTATTTAAGAAAGATGGCAGAACAACCACAGGCAGGGTCGTAGCAGTCGCAGGTGATACCGTAGATATAACAAAAGACGGTTTGATGATTAACGGTGCTACGCAGATTTCACAGGATATTTATTTTGACACCACACAGTTTCAAAATGGAGTTGACTTTCCAATCACTGTTGGTGAAGGTCAGATATTTGTACTGGGTGATAACAGACCGGAAGCGTCAGACAGCAGAATCTATGGCTGTATTAATATTAAAGACGTCAAAGGAAAAGCGATTGCGGTTATTCGGACCAGAGGACTCTAATTCCCTCCTCCGTTAATCAAATAAAAACAAACAATATTATTTACAAGGGAGGAATCATTATGAGCATGAACAAAATGTTCAAAAAAGTGCTCGCAGTTGTTGCTGCTGGTGCCATGACGATGGGAATGGCAATGCCAACATTTGCGGCAGATCCGGGCAAGACAACGGAGGCATGGATTACTAAGACCTACAATACAGAGGCCGGAAAGGCTGAGAAGTTTAGCTTTACAGCAGAGCAGGTCAAGACAGGAACTGGTATAATTACAACAGATGCAGCGGTTACTATGCCGGAGATATCATTTACCGATACTGAAACAGGAAAAACTTCTAGGAGAGGTAAGATTACATTTCCGACATATCCAGAAGCAGGAAAGTATGAGTATACTGTAAAAGAGATACAGACAGCAGATCCAGCAGTAGTCAACGGTGATCATGAAAAAATGATCATGTCAGGGGCTGAGTATACAATGGATGTATATGCTACAGATGGTGCAACTGGTACAGAAATTTCTAATATCGTTGTAAATAAAGTGAAAGATGATGCAGGTCAGACAGAAACTGGTAAAGTAGATATTGGAAATACCGATACTAATACTTTCAACTTTACTAACACTTATGTACAGGAAGCTGGTACAGGTACAGATCCTACAGATCCAGATCCGACTTATAATAAGTTTGGCTCTTTGAATGTGTCTAAAAAGATTGTTAATGCAAATGGTACAACAACAACTCCTGACGATGAGTTCGCTTTCACAGCAACATTTGCATTCCCGGATGGAACAGATGCAAACACACTTGGCGGAATCAAGGCTGCTAATGGAGATACTGTTACATCTGTTGAGGGCGGAACATACACATTCAAGTTGAAAGCAAATGAAAACATGAAGTTCACTGGTGTTCCAGTAGGAACAACAATTACTGTAAAAGAGTCTGCAGCTAAAAACTATAAAGGTAGTGCTGAAATCACTATCAATGGTACTAAGCTGACTCCTGTTGCTGAAACATCATACAACAGAGAACTTACAGCAGTAAATAGTCAGAAATTAGGTCAGAAACAGAATACCGTTGATGTAACCAATACATACAACGATGTACCTGTAACTGGTATCATCATGAACACTCTTCCATACGTTCTGATGATTGCACTTTGCGGTGTAGCACTGATCGCTTTTGTAGGATTCAAACGCAGAAGATTACAGAAATAATAAAATATAGCAACCAGGAAAGGGGATGTGTGCGGCGTTGCTCCGCCGCATCCCTTTTTGCTAATTTTGCGAGCAAATTGGTCAGATGAACCAGTTTTGATAAATATAAAAGAAACAGAAATGGTGAAAGGAACTTGTACATATGCTTCGGATGAAGAAAGTGCTGAAAGGAATTATCAGAGGATTAGACCATATTGTAAATTTTATAGCATTATCACTGATTCTTGCAGCTATGTTTCTCTCCGGTTATATGCTGTGGGATTCCCATCAGGTATATCAGACTGCAGATGCAAAAAATTATGAAGCATATATTCCTACTGAAAAGAATACGAAATCTTTTGAAGAATTACAGAAAATCAATCCGGATGTGATTGGATGGATACGAGTGAATGACACAAATATCAATTATCCATTGGTGCAGACGGACAATGATGATACTTATATGAATACAGATGCGGAAGGAAACTATTCCTTAAGCGGAGCAATCTTTTTACATTGTGCAAATAAGCCGGATTTTTCGGATTTTGATAATATTATATATGGCCACCATATGGAAAAACACATGATGTTTGGAGATATCGGTGAATTTACAAAAGAACAGTATTTCAACGAACATCCATATGGAAATCTGTTCTTTGACGGAAAAGACCATGGAATCGAATTCTATGCATTGATGCAGGTAGATGCCTATAATGAAACGATTTTCAATGTGTGTCTGGACACACCAGAAGCGAAACAGGAGTATCTGCAGGAAATCGAGAACAATGTTTTATATAAAAGAGATATGAATATAACGGAAGATGATCATCTGGTTTTGCTGACCACCTGTACATCGGATATGACAAATGGAAGAAATATCCTGGTGGGACGCTTAACAGATCAGATATATCCGGAAAAAGAAAAAGCCAAAAACGTAGGTACAGGAATTGATGAACTGAAAAATGCAGTAGGAAAAGTGCCAGTTATTGTATGGTTTATCCTGATTGTCCTTGTACTGATTCTGATAGCAAGACAGATAGAAAAGAAAAGAAACAAGAAGAAAGAAGGAGAGGGAGAAGCATGAGAACAACACGTTTGACAAAAATAGCCATGGTTATATTCCTGTCCATGATATTCTTTCTGGGTGTTCAAAGACCAGTACTGGCAGCTGACAGAAACACAACAGTGAAAATACCAGTGGAACAGATATTTGAAGTAAACAATTCTGCAGATGCTGACAAAACAGGCTCTTATGTTTTAATAGCAGATCAGATACAAAATCCAATGCCGGAGGGAAGCAATAGAAGAACATTTACCTGGAATATGAGTGGTAATTCTTCTACAGAGCTGATTATGAATGTCGGACAGGCAGGAGAATATCATTACAAGCTGTACCAGGCAACAGAGAATAAAGAAAATTATACATATGATTCAAAAACCTATGATGTAACGATTGAAGGATTCTTTGATTCCAATAATGAACTGATGGCGGTAACAGTGGTCAAAAATGAAAATGGAGATAAAGTATCGAAGGTTTCATTCAAAAACTCGTATACCGGTCAAACTGGTAAAAATCAAAACCCGGTTCCATCTTCCCCAAGATCAAAGGATATTATTCATAATGGTTCGCCGGTAAAGACAGGCGATGATAGTCCGGTTGCAGGCTATTTGTTCTTATTCTTTGGCTCAGTTATCTGCCTTTGCGGATTACTCATGGAGAAGCAGAAGAACAGGAAGGGAGATGCGAAAAATGAGGCATAAGAATTGGAAAACATATTTGAAAATAGCATGTTCCTGGCTTCTAATCTTTTCTATTTGTTTTATGAATCTGGAAACCGTAAGTGCATCAGAAGATGAAACATCAGTGGTTACAGAGCAGGAAGAAACACAAGATACAGAAGCATTTACAAGTGAGACAGATGCACAACAGACAGAAACCGAGCAAACTTCGGAGCAATTTACATCAGAAACAGAAACTGAGACATCGGCAGAAACTGAGAAACAGATTCCGGATAGCATAGAAGTGGAGAAGCTGGAGAAAGAAATACAGGAAGCAACTTCAAATGGTCAGGTACCGACCACAAAATTGGTGGAATATGTAGATGAATCCGGCAATGCGATTGAAGGAGCACCAGAGACCATTGAGCTTGGAAAAATATCAGATCATTCAGAGTTAAATATTTCTGACAAAGATTATGAATTTAAGAGTGCAAAAGTAAATGATGCAGACTGTTCCTTTATAGGAGTATATAAAGATACGGTTTATTGGAGTTCCGATAATATCAATGCCAATAAGTTTACAGATGGACAAAAACTGATTATGACTTATGCATTGAAAGAAAAGGAAAAAGAGTCAGAAACATCGGGGACAGAAGACCTGGAGCAAGAAACAGATACTACAGAAACTAAAGAATCAGAAACAGAAACATCGGAGAAGTCTTCCGAATTTGATATTGATTTCTATGTCATTATTGATGGAAACAAGGTAAAGCTTCAGCATAATGACATTACCGGCATTGCAACATGGAAAGACGGAAGAACTACCTACTATGGTGTTTCCATTGAGGACCTGCTCCTGATATATGAAGAATTTGGATTTGTGAAAAATGGTGAGAATCAGAATCCGGATGCAAATAATAAGTTTGTATCTGCATACCGGGGAAAAAGCGGGATAGAATACGGAAAAGTTTATACAGACACAGAATCCGGAAAGACATATGTTTCTTACAATTATGGACAGAATAAACAAGGGGAAGCGATAGATGTTTACTACCTTCCAAATGGAACAGGCGGTGCATTTAATTTAAAAGATTCTGTAAAAAAGGACAACTCGTTTTATTCCGTAGAGGTAAAGGGAGAAGGGCAGGATCGGATTCGTTATGCATTAACAGGAACTGTAGTGGAAGAAGCTGTGGCTGACTTTAATCCACAATTGCCAGACCAGACAGACCAGATCGAATGGACCTGTATGGGAACAGACGATAAGGTGATAGATGGTATACGGGAATCGGGGAACCAGACGAGATTCGCAATTGGAAAAATCACACAGTCTTATGTGATCCAGAGAGCGGACCAGACATCCTTTGATATTCAGTTTTATATATATGCAGACAATGAGGTTCGAAAGCTGCCGGCTGATTCACTGAAAAAGGTGTATAAATGGAACCGTCAGGGCAGATGCTATTTATCTGTCAGTGATCTTGCTGAGATTTATAGAGAGTTCGGCTTGAATGCAGAGGAAACACAGTCCGGAAATTATTTTCCATATACAGTCCGTGGTGAGAAGACATTAGCACAGGCGACAGTGGTAACTTATAAAGGACAGCAATATGTATCTTATAACCTGGACAAGCAGGAAGCAACTGTACCAACAGACGTTTATTATATGCCAAAAGGAGCATCTGATGGCGAAAAAATTCCGGATAATTATTCAGACCAGATGAAGCAGAATAAGAACAGTTTCTATTCGGTTACAGTGATCAATCCGGATGGAAATCGAACTGTGAGTTACTATAAGAAAGATTCTGCGGTCACAATTTCCGTTGATCCAGGAGATACGAAGGAAAGCGACTGGCTTTGTGCCAGTGAGGATGAAAATGAAACAATTTTTCCGGTGAAACAGGGCGATAAACTAACCTTTTCTATTGGGAAGATAGAGCAACCATATACGGTTGCATGCAGCACTTTTGCACCAGCAACCTTGAACATTAAATTCTATACTTTTGTAAATAATGAGAGATATAATGTTCTAAACGAAGAAATTCCTGTTATAAAAGATACTACAACAAAGCCGGGAACAGTTTATTATTATATTTCTAATGATGAGTTAAAAAAGCATTTTGAAAAATTTCATTACGATGGTTCTATTCAAAATGGAGCAAAAGAGCGTTTTTATTATTCCAAGAGAGATTACGATACAATCCATAATGCAGGGAAATACACGATAGAAGGTCATGAATGTATTTATATAGGAAAGTCCGGAGAGCCGATGGATGTGTATTACCTGCCAGACGGACAGAATATTGCCACAATGAGTGCAAAGACCTTACTCGAACACGACGATGATAGATATAACGGTTTTTACAGTGTGACAGTACAGGATGACGATGGACAGGTTTACAGCCAAACAGCTTTGCGTGATCTTCCGGCAATTGATTTTGTTGCAAGAAAGTCAACACTTACAAGAACAGTTAGTACAAAGCCGCGTGTAGAAGAACAAACGCAGGATATAAACTGGGAATGCAGAGAGGAAGATGGTACTCTTTCAGCAGTTACATGGAGTAAAAATGAAGAAGAGCATACCATGAGCTTTACTATTAAGCCAGATGATGCAGTACGTCCATATGTGATTGTTCCTGATAATACAGAAAAACCGGCAGCAACAAAAGAAGCAAATATCAGTTTTTATGTATTTATCGATGGACATTATAAGCTGATAAAGAACCTCAATGCTGAGCAGCATTACATAATCAAAGCAAACAGTGGCCGAGCCAGTCGTTATTATTTGCGAGCTAAACCAGATGATACGATTTCTAAAATTTACAGTGAGTTTGGTTTCACTCCGAGCAAGCTGGAGCCCGGTGCAGATCAGAAAGAGAAGATTCTGTTTGGTTATGCGACAGACAGCCGTGTGTTTGTACAGCACCCTTATAAGGACAACGATGGTACATGGTATATTCCTGTCCTGAAAAACGGGAAAGATGTATCTGTCTATTATTTCTCACAGCCAAACCCACTGAATCCAGACAGAATCGAAAATTATTTTGATCGTTTGACAGGACTTTCTTCTCAGGTTGGGCTGGCAGGAAGACATTTCAGTGTAGAGGGAAGTTTTCATCTGATTGAAGTGTTGGATCCACTGAACCTGACCAAAAGAGAGGCGATTAAGAGACAGTATGTAGGCCATGGGGAAGCATATACTGTGGAAGTACCAAAGAGGGCAAGTTTAGAAGGTGAGTATTATGGCAAGGAGATTGTCTGGAGTTGTACATCTAATGACAGGGACGAAAATGAGGTTCTTCCGGAACCGTCCGGAGATGATAAGGTAAAATTTGAAATTCCGAATGTTAACTCATCTTATGAGGTGATCGCAGACAAACCGCTGGAGTCTGGGGCAGTCAGGGTTATCTATAATACAACTCGTTATATGAAGAAACTTCCTAAGGAAGCTAAGTTGACCCCTCAGGTTGAGAATAAGACAAGACATACAGATGATTATGAGAATGAAATAGAAGCTGGAAAACATAACGTTAAGTCACCATATCCTCTGGTTTATGATCATGAAGATAATGACAGCAAAGAGTTGGAACAGTATGAATTCGATCATTGGGATTACAGAAACAAAGACGGAAAGTGGCAGGAATGCGGTGCAGGGGATTCTATTTCTGATCTTATAAATAATAATGCAAGACAGCCAATCACCCTCTATGCAGCGTGGCGTAAGGTGAGTAACCAAAATCGAAAACAGGTACAGTTTTATATCTGTAAGTCAGCGATGCCGGAAGATGGTTCGGTAGCATTACCAACCACGAATGTAGACGATTATACAAGTGCGGTTGCCGTGGCAAACTGTAATGTGAAGGCAAGTATATTGCATGATGTTCCAGTTCTTGGAAATAAGAATCCATCTACGTGGGAACAGTATGCGGATGGAAATAAGAGAGTGCAAGAACTTTTGCAGGGAACTAAACCAGATGAGGGATATATTGGAAATGGAGACTATATCTACAAGATAGATAGAATTCCTTCCGATGAAGAGGTATTCCAGACAATTCGTGAAAGCGGACGTATGATTCGTATCGGAGACAGGGAGATTCCGCCATCGAAATTAGATACCGAATTCTTCACCATTTATTGGTATTCTTTCAAAAGTGAAATGTCCGATGGGTGGCATATTGACGGACGTATTGTAGCAAAAAATGGTTACCTGACAGTAAAGAAAGATTTTGTCGGAATGCCGGAAGCAATAGAGAAAGTCAAGAAAGATTATTATATCCAGGTAGATATGGATGAAAAGCTTTTAGATGGAAAACCTCAGCCACCTGCATTTCATGAGCATATGAAACTTGTGCTTCCTTCAGAAGATAGCCAGAAACCGGATGCAGAAGCTCCGCAAGCGGAGGATGCTCCAATAGAAGTTGTAGGTACATGGACAGATGATACACATACAAGCTGTACGTGGATCGTTAAGGCGGACTCATTCTGGAAATACACATTAAAAGAGTACAACTATAAGCCAAAAGATTCGAATGTGAAATTTTCAGGTTGGTACAATGTTCGCAATTCTCATGAACAAGGAGATAATGTAAATTCATGGGAAGCATATCCAGAAAGTGGAATTCAATTCACAGGACGTGGAATTGGACGCGGTGGTGAGACTCTTACTATTGAATTGGAGAACCGTTATCAGAAAGAGGGAATACTCACACTGAACAAATTTGATGAGTCTACCGGACGGGGAATGGAGAAGATCAATTTTGCTGTCAGTAAGAACGGTGTTGAGGAGGAAACGGTAACAACTGATAAATACGGAATCGCACAACTTCACATTCCGTTACAAGATGAAAACAAACAGAACAGAACAGCAACTGAGACGTATTTGTTGCGAGAGACAAACTTACCGACGGGATATGTAGACACAGGAGATATACAGATCACAGTTGAGATTGCCAATGGAGCATTCAAAATCACTGATGCAAAACTGGTGGATAGGGAGGCTAACGAAAATCAGGAGGCTGTTAAGGCACCAGTTGATGGTAAGATAGACGGAAAATCTGTTCTGCTTCAGCGAGGAGATACCAGCCTTAATATCCGAAATTTTGCTAAAACAGGCACTCTGCATATCAAAAAGACATGGGAAAATCCAAATGATGCACTGACGGAAAAACAGGTGAAAATCAGATTGTATCAGAATGGAATTTCTACAGGACAGGAATTCTTGCTGAATGAAGAGAACGGATGGGAACACACAGTCGACAATGTTCCACTATTCCAGGACAGAAATCCGGTGGAATATAAGGTGGAAGAAATCGAGATAGGAAAGACACATTATTCTTCGGACTACGGGGATGGTTTCCTATATTATGAAGTTATTTATCCAGAGATTCAGTATTTCGATTCAAATGGACAACAAATATTCCCGAAGGATGAGAATGAGTTCAAGGATGTTTCCAAGATGGAACTGGAAGTGCAGAATCTGCATTTCAATCTTGCTGAACGAAGTTTCTTAAAGACGGATGATCTTCCAAGAAACCGACTTGCTGGTGCAGGTTTTCTGTTCTACAAAGTACCGTATGATGATGTTACGAAAGAATATGCGGATGATACAGGATATACAGTAGATTATGACAATACACAGAGCAAGGACGATATCGTTCTGAAAAAGGATGGAAAAACGTGTACGACGTATCGTTCCTTAGAAACAGATGAAAATGGAATGCTTCAATTACCGGAGGACTTTGAGAACGGACGATACTGGATGGTAGAATCTGTTACTCCAAACAAAAAGGACAAAGCAGATAAAACCAAAACACAGTATCAGGATAATTTTAATTTATATATGGTCGATGTAGAATCCGATATTTTATTCCTATATGAGAAATCACCGATGACAAATACCTGGAGAACTGTTTCGGACAGACATATCGTCAATCATCCGCAAAAAGGCGGGGTGACGGTTGAGATTACAAAGGAAGTCACTGGTCCACTTGGAAACCGCAAGAAGCCATTTGATATGGAAATTCTCTATTGGGAAGATGGTCAAAAGCTGCGTAGCAAGACAATTAGAACTTCTTTGAAACATGGAGATAAAGTTACATTAAAAAATGTAGATATATCTTCGGATATCATAATAACAGAAACTGTTGATACATCAAAATACGCTGTTTCGATTTCTAAAAAAGAAGAGAATGATAAGTATTCAAATCCAGTGCAGGCAACATCGAATGGAAATACAGCTGTCATGAAACAGCGGATTGAGGCTGCACGAGGAGACGTGATTGAGTTAAAAATCACAAACGAAAACACACAATTAATACCGGAAACAGGGGTTCGTCTGGAAACAAGCAGGCATGTATGGTTACTATTTGCCATAAGTATTATCATGATTCTGTTTTTCAGAAGAAGACGGAAAATAAGATAAACACTGCTATGGAACAAAACTTGCAAAAATACATCAGACATTTTACATGTTTGTTGCATTGGAATAAAAAAAATAAACCACTATAATAATGGTATGCTCCCCGTCAAGAGGACAATAAAAAATAATAAATTTTTGTATCGTCAGCCATGCTATGGCTGGCGATATTTTATGCTGCTTTTGTATATTGCTCATGATATTTCATTGGTGTCATTACATGCAGTTTCCTTTGAAGTCGTTGGTTGTTGTAGTAATCTATAAGTCAGTTATAGATAGTACAAAGATAGGATTCTTTTATCAGGTACTGGAAAAGATGAAAGATATAAATCAGTTGCAAGCGTTTATACCGGAGTCATTGAATAAACTTCGCCAGTACGATATTCAGAAAAATGGAGAGCTGGTTGATACATTGAAATGTTATCTGAATGTCAGCCAAAGCTTAAAAAAGACTTCTGAATTAATGTTTATTCATTATCGAACTGCTTCATATCGTTTGCAGAAAATAATAGAAATAACGAATATAGATTTTAATAATCCAGCAGAAGTGCTTAGTGTTCGAATTGGATTGATAGCAATTCGAGTTCTTGAAGTAATGTAGAATTTTTAAGAATCTTTTGGAGAGGCAAAGATGAGATTCATAATATTAAAAATATTGGAATTGTTATAAAAGATAATTTATAGTATACGAGATAGAAAAAGGAGGAAAGTAAAGTGAGAAAGAAGATAAGAAGTATTCACATTATTTTATTCGTTATGCTTTTTCTTATCGG
>OCPR01001262.1_pt1 | contig 17160 bp, 15 predicted proteins | sample 1538611 | NCBI WGS metagenome assembly OCPR01 (sample SAMN04571711, study PRJEB22368) | human gut metagenome | biome: human gut; material: stool | host: Homo sapiens | place: Luxembourg | collected 2012-09-28
TATATGTTGTTCCTCGTGTTTCTTATTTTATTTACATTATCATATCATATCCTTCATTGAATAAAAACCCCCGGAGGTCTGGTATACCTCCGGGGATATTTTGTATCTTAAAATATTTTGCTATATTTTTACTTACACCTTAAACCGATATCCAACGCCCCATATTGTCTCGATATACTGCGGGTTGGATGTATCCACTTCTACTTTCTCACGGATTTTCTTGATATGCACCGTTACCGTTGCGATATCCCCGATGGACTCCATATCCCAGATCTCACGGAATAACTCTTCTTTCGAATATACGTGGTTCGGATGGCTCGCAAGGAATGTAAGCAGATCGAATTCCTTCGTTGTAAATGTACGTTCTTCTCCGTTCACCCACACACGTCTTGCAGTTGTATCGATCTTCAGTCCTCTGATCTCGATGACTTTGTTCTTCTCTGCCGCACTTCCTGTCAGACGGTCATATCTTGCCAGATGCGCTTTCACTCTCGCTACCAGCTCGCTCGGGCTGAACGGCTTCGTCATATAATCATCGGCGCCGAGCCCCAGTCCTCTGATCTTATCAATATCGTCTTTCTTCGCAGATACCATTACGATCGGTGTATTCTTCACATCACGCACCTGACGGCAGATATCGAATCCGTCCGTTCCCGGCAGCATCAGATCCAGGATCAGAAGATCATAATCTTCGTTCAGTGCTTTCTGAAGTCCTGTATCTCCGTCATTTGCAACCTCTACGGTGAATCCGCTCAGTTCCAGATAATCCCGTTCCAGATCTGCAATTGCTTCTTCGTCTTCTACAATTAATATCTTACTCATTGACTGGTACCTCCTGATACTTTCTTAGTACAAAATACATTGTCGTTCCGGTCTCTTCTCTGCTTGTTGCCCAAATTTTACCGCCGTGTTCTTCTACAATCTTCTTTACTACAGACAAACCGATTCCACTTCCTCCGGTGGAAGAATTTCTCGACGCATCGGTCCGGTAAAACCGGTCAAAGATATTCGGCAGATCTTTTGCCGCAATTCCTTTTCCGTTGTCTTCCAGTTCAATCTGTACAAAATCTCCTACATCTTTGACACGCAGATTGATCATTCCCTTTGGTTTGTCCATATATTTCAACGAATTGTTGACAATATTGTGAATCACACGTTTTACCTGCTCCGGATCCGCAATGATCCGTACATTCTTCTCTACATAATTAAAATAACCAAATCCTACATTCTGTGCCGCCAGTTCAACCGACAGGTCATCCGCACAGTCGTTGAAATATTCATTTGCCGACACGATATTAAAATTATAAGGGATCTTATTCGTATCGATCTTAGAATATAATGTCAGCTCATTGATCAGCGTATTCATCTCTGTTGCCTTATTATAGATTGTTCTGACATACCGGTCTATCTTCTCCGGTGTATCTGCAACACCATCTATAATTCCTTCGGCATAACCTTTGATCGTTGTCACAGGTGTCTTCAGATCATGGGAAATGTTGCTGATCAGCTCTTTGCTTTCTTTGTCGTATTTCAGCTTTTCTTCGGCATTGTCCTTCAGTCGTCCTCTCATCTCTTCCAGACTCTGGCAGAGCTTTCCAAGTTCATCATCTGCCTCCGGCTTCAATTCGAAATCGAGATTGCCTTCTTTAATATTCTGCGCCGCGGTCTGCATCTTGCCGATTGGTCCCATAACCGCACGATAAATCCATATAATAAGCGCTGCCGAAGTAAGTATCAGTATCACTACAATTCCAATCAGGATTTCCCAGATAAACTGTCCAACCTCCGGAATTACATTGGATACATCTGACACAATGAACGCACTTCCCTTATCGCCGTCATCATATCTGAAATCTACCTGTTTTATCAACGCTTCTGCATCTCCGCCAAGATAAATTCCATTCTCCGATGTTGTATCTGTATCTCCATATCCCGGCAATTGTTCGATCACCGCTTTTACACGATCATCGTCGCTGCCCGTATATACGATCGTTCCATCTTTTCTTACCAGAAGATATGCATTCTTATCTTCCAGTTTTTTATTGAACTGATCTAATTCTGTAGCATCTTCCATTGCAGATGAATCATCTGACATCTGCTTCAGTTCATGATACGGCTTCTCCGTAACACGTGCAAGTACCTGCATGGAATTCGTAAAATCAGAAATCGTCGTTCCCGTAATCCCATAATTTTTCTCCACCACTCCGATCTGATAGCGGCATACCATTGAAACCATCATGGCTGCCATAAGGACCGGTATAATGATAATCGTAAAAAATGCTATAACTAATCGCGTTTTCAGCTTCATGTATCTGTCCTCCACTAAAAAAAATTATAGCATGAAAAATGGGTGCTTCACACCAAAGCACCCATAAACTTTTATAAAATTTCTATAAATATTTTTTCAGATCTTCTACTTTGTCCAGTTTCTCCCATGGAAGATCAATATCTGTACGTCCGAAATGTCCGTAAGCCGCTGTCTGTTTGTAGATTGGTCTTCTAAGATCAAGCATCTGAATGATTCCTGCCGGGCGGAGATCGAAGTTCTCACGTACGATCTCTACCAGTTTATCATCTTCTACTGCACCTGTTCCGAATGTATCTACCATGATAGATGTCGGATGTGCTACACCGATCGCATAAGATAACTGGATCTCACATTTCTTAGCAAGTCCTGCTGCAACGATATTCTTAGCAACATAACGTGCTGCATAAGCTGCAGAACGGTCAACCTTTGTACAGTCTTTTCCAGAGAAAGCTCCACCGCCGTGACGTGCCATTCCACCGTAAGTATCTACGATGATCTTACGTCCTGTAAGTCCACTGTCTCCGTGCGGTCCGCCGATTACGAAACGTCCTGTCGGGTTGATGAAGAATTTTGTCTTGTCATCTACCATTCCTTCCGGAATTGTTGTATCGAATACATATTTCTTAATGTCTTTGTGGATCTGATCCTGTGTTACTTCCGGATCATGCTGTGTAGAAAGTACGACAGCATCCAGACGTGCAGGAACTCCGTTCTCATCATATTCTACGGTAACCTGTGTCTTTCCATCTGGTCTTAAATATGGAAGTGTTCCATTCTTTCTTACTTCTGTAAGTTTTCTTGAAAGCTTGTGCGCCAGTGCGATCGGGTATGGCATATATTCCGGTGTCTCATCAGAAGCATAACCGAACATCATTCCCTGGTCTCCGGCTCCGATTGCATCAATCTCTTCTTCAGACATTGTGTGTTCTTTTGCTTCGAGCGCTTTGTCTACACCCATAGCAATATCTGTTGACTGCTCATCGATTGCTGTGATCACGCCGCAAGTCTCTGCATCAAATCCAAATTTTCCTCTTGTATATCCGATCTCTTTAATAGTATCACGTACGATCTTCTGGATATCAACGTATGCATTCGTTGTGATCTCACCCATAACGAGCACCATACCTGTTGTCGTTGCTGTCTCGCAGGCAACACGGCTCATTGGATCCTGTGCCATCAATGCATCCAGAATGGCATCAGAGATCTGATCACACATTTTATCCGGATGTCCTTCAGTTACTGATTCTGACGTAAATAATCTTCTTTCCACGTTCTTCTCTCCTTCTTTTCTAAAAAAACAGTTCCCGCATTCTTTCTCCTGGGATTGTCTGTATACAGTGAACCTGCCATCTACAGGAACTTCTGATGACAATTTCTCCTGTATATTCTGACACTTAAAAACCGTCCACTTACATAAGTGGACGGTTCGATATCTTCATAAACCAATCCTCTTATTGTTCGATCACTCGCTCAGGCTGGCACCTTCCTATCATGGGGTTGCCGCAGTTTCACAGATCCTTTGTATCTCCACTGCTCTGAATAAGAGAAAGTTTGCTTTTATTAAGTTATTTCTGATACGACTAAGACTTTACTCTATTTTCCCGGTACTGTCAATAGACATACCTAAGAAAATGTATCATCTAGCCTACTTTTAATTTGAACTTCTGAATCGCTTTTTCGGAATCTACTCTTTCAATGATTCCTCCAATGCTGCGAAGCTTCTCTTCGAATCTTTCATATCCTCTCTGGATATATACAATGTCATCTACAATTGTGATTCCATCTGCTGCCAGCCCTGCAATACAAAGAGCTGCACCAGCACGAAGATCCGGTGCGCTTACTCTTGCTCCGGAAAATTCTGCCACGCCTTCGATCGTTGCGGAATTACCTTCTACTTTTACATTGGCGCCCATTCTTGCAAGCTCATCCAGATATTTGAAACGGTTTTCAAAAATACTTTCTGTAATGATACTTGTCCCCTTACATAAGGCCAGTGTCACACCGATCTGTGGCTGCATATCTGTCGGGAATCCAGGATACGGAAGAGTCTTCACATGTGTACTTGTAAGATCTCCCTTGGATACGACACGTACTGCATCGTCGAATTCTTCTACTTCACATCCGATCTCTACCAGTTTTGCGATCGTAGCCTCCAGATGCTTCGGGATAACATTCAGTACCGTTACATCTCCCTTAGTTGCTGCTGCCGCGAACATGAATGTTCCGGCTTCAATCTGGTCCGGGATTACGGAATATTCTGTACTGTGGAGACGCTGTACACCACGGATCTTGATCACATCTGTACCTGCTCCTCTGATGTTGGCTCCCATGCTGTTTAGGAAGTTCGCAACATCTACAACATGTGGCTCTTTTGCAACATTTTCCAGAATAGTAAGTCCTTCTGCCATAGCTGCTGCCATCATAACGTTAATCGTTGCTCCAACACTTACCACATCGAAATAAATATGCTTTCCAACAAGACGGTCTGCCTCTGCAACGATCTTGCCATGTTCAATATCTACATCTGCACCCAGCGCACGGAATCCTTTCAGATGTTGGTCGATTGGTCTGCTTCCGATATTACATCCTCCCGGAAGTGCAACTTCGGCACGTTTATACTTTCCAAGCAATGCACCAAGAAGATAATAAGAAGCACGGATCTTCTTAATGTAATCATACTCAATATCTACATTCTTGATACTGGCTCCATTAATCTTTACTGTATGACGGTCGACACGGTGTACCTGCGCTCCAATCCCCTCGATTGCATCGATCAGTACGTTAATGTCATTCACATCTGGTAAGTTATCGATTAATACGGTCTCATCTGTCATAATTGCTGCTGCAAGAATTGCAAGTGCCGCATTCTTGGCACCGCCGATTTCCACTTCTCCCACAAGCGGATGACCGCCCTTAATAATATACTGTTCCATTAATTACACCTCATTAATATTTATATGAATCTCTAATTACAATAAGTCTTTTATTCAATATTTATAATTATCTCAAATTGTACATAAATTTCCGCATCACAATATAACCCCAAAAAGGGTTCGCGCCTATTATAGCACAAATTTTTCAATTGTAAAATATTTTTTACAGTTATGTAATTTTATTGTAACATATTTCAATTGTTCTATCTATACTTGTGCACTTTTACTCCCCTAATGCATCTAATACCGATTCAATCGTATCTTCCAGCTTCTGATTATCTTCACACACCGTAATATCTGCATACTTTTCAAAAAGCTTTACTCTTTCATCATACAGATCTTTCAGCGTCTGCCCGTCACGCAGTACGACCCCACGGCCTTTGGCATTTTTAAGTCTGCTGTTTATTGTCTCAAAGGATGCCTGTAAATATACGACTTTGCCGATTTCTTTATAATGTTTCATCGCATTTTCACAATATACTACGCTGCCTCCCGGCGAGATAACGGTACGTTCCGCTTCCACCTGTGCATTGACCCGGTCTTCTACTTTCAGGAAGCCATCCGGTCCAACGTCAGCAATAATATCTTTCAGAAGTTTCCCTTCTGATTCCTGGATCAGAATATCTGTGTCTACAAATCTGTATCCCAGTCTCTTTGCAATTACCACACCAACTGTACTTTTCCCGACTGCCGGCATTCCGATAAAAATGATGTTATTATCTGCCATGATGCGTCCTCCTGTATGCTATGTTCTGATTTTTTCTTTCATTTGAAAACTATAATTATCACCGCACAGTATAACACACAAGAGGGCGAAGTGGAAGTTTTTTTCCAGATGCCCTCTTGTAGATCAATATATTTTTTTACGTATCTCTCTATGTTCCACACGTCTCCTGCAAAGTTCCTGATATGTCATAACCTCAATCAGATCCATAAGCCAGGCACCCGGGTTCTCTTCTTCCTTCTCCACCTTATCATAGATCCTGCGGCACATCAGACGAAGCTGCAGGCGGTCCGGATATTCATCATACATCATGCTTCCATCATATTCCATTCTGTCACATTCCTCTTCCATATAAGGAAGTACTCTCTTCGCCGTATCCGGGTATATGCTTTTCATATAGTCATAGTCTCTTCTCGCATTCCGGTCATCATCATACAGCAGCGGAACCGGATAGGCCATATAGAACGGTAATTTATTCTCCATAATCCTGATTGCTCCTTGACGGTTCTATCTGTATTAAGATATGCATGGAGAAGAGGTATGGTGAATCTATTTCAATTCATTTACTATCTTTTGAACTGCCTCTCTGCTTTCTTCTAATTCAACTGCAATCTGTTTTATTGATTTTCCTTTTTCCAGTTTCTTTTTTATTTGCTTTTCTAAGAGTACCTGCTTTCCAATCTCGATTCCGTCCCGTCTTCCAATCTCGATTCCATCCTGTCTTCCAATCTCGATTCCGTCCTGTCTTCCCGCTTCATATTCTGCTTTCCGCAGTTTCTTTTCTTCAAACTCTTTATCATATTCATAGATACTCACTTTGATCACCTCTGTCTTATTTTTCAATAAAAACTCTGCCAGAATCCCTTCTTCTATGCATTCATCAACTGCTCGTATCACTGCCTCTTCCAATGTAACATCCTGTTTTGCCGCGTATTTTCTGACTCTGGCTACATACTGTGCATATTCTTTTAATGTTCTGCAATGTTCCATCAATCCCAGATTATGACCATCATTTACATTCAACATGGTTACTCGTAATTCCAGATCAGGATCTTCTGTTTGGTTCTCATACGCAGAAGATAAACGAAACTCGCTGCGATCTTCTACTTCTTTCGTCCCATTATAAAATACTAAAAATCTCGGTGTTGGTATCTTCTGTATTACAGTTGAATATAATGATTTACGAACCACTAATCGTTGATACTCATCTGCAATATAGAACAAATTTCTAAGTGGAATATTCGGATTATATGTTGACTGGTGTTCATACAGATATAAATTCATATCCATGATAAATGCCAGGTCATTCTTCATTCCCATATAAATCGCATTTTCCAATGTAACAATCTGCAACTCTTCCGGATCTGTGTACTCTCTCCCATTCACCGCATTGTACAATGATAACAAATTCTCTTTGTCATGATACAACATTCTAAAAATTGTATCCTTGTACATCCTTTTTGCCTTTAACTGACGGTTATTCACCTGATACTTTTGGTTACGTCTTTTCTGACTCTTTCTTTTCGCCATATTCTGTTTCCTCCTGTATGCAGGAGGATGTCTTCTTACTTTTTCAGCCATCTCCTGCTTTTTACAAATAATTGGTATAAAAGCATAGATTTCTGAAATAAAATTAGATTATAGATGGTATATGTCCGTTTTTTATATACCGTTGATTTTTTTGAAATATGCTTTGGTACATATTAACATATCAATAAATATTAATCAATGTATTTTTTACTATTTCCTTTTTTTGATAATGTTAATCACCTTAGCAAATAAGGTATTACAAAATAATATTTTTTTCTTGTTTCAATTCTGTATACAGAGCTTTTTGTATCCCATGAAATATAATATAATCCCGGAATAATTTTTGTTTTCAATATGTAATTTAGAACTGCTCTATTTTTATGAAACTTCTACAACTCTTTCATCTTTCCAAGAATCTCTTGATAAAAAGATTCTTGATTTCTATTATTCTCCAAGTCTTCCAATATCGTTCCATCTTTCAGCAGAATCAACCGGCTACAATAACTTGCCATCTGTGGATCATGTGTAACCATAATAATCGTCTTTCCCATATGTTCATTAATATCCTTCAACGACTCAATCACAATCTTCCCAGACTTCGAGTCAAGGTTTCCGGTCGGCTCATCCGCAAAAACAATCTCTGGATCATTTATTAATGCTCTGCAAATGGCAACTCTCTGCCTTTCGCCTCCTGACAATTCGTTTGGCATCTTTTTTTCCAAAGTTCTGATTCCGAATTTTTCCATTAACACTCTTGCTCGTTCTTTTTTGGAATCATCTACTGTTTTGCTGATATAGAAAGGCAGCATAATGTTTTCAAAAACATCTAGGCTATCCATCAAATAAAATTCCTGAAATACGAAGCCTAATTCTTCTCTTCGTATTCTCGCAAGTTCTTTATCTGACAATTTTGAGATTTCATTTTTCTTGTATAGAAGTGTCCCATCTGTTACAGATTCAATTAATCCCAGAATTTTCAAAAGTGTTGTCTTGCCACTCCCTGATTTTCCTATAATCCCGACAAATTCTCCATTCTGTACATTTAGTCCGATGCCCTTTAGCACCTCAAATTTACCGTAACTTTTCACAATCTTCTCTCCACTGATCACTTCCATATCTTTTCCCTTCTTTCACCCTGAATTTGTTGCTTAACAAGTCTCCATCCATACTCTCTTAATAAGATAATGTACCCTGCCTGAAACAACAACAGCACAAAAAATGTTATCAATACCTGTTTTTTTAAGAGCCACTCAACGTTCCATGTAATATAAATCAAAGCGCCACCACTTATTACAGTCGAAAGTATAAATGCTATCCATAAGGAAAGCGAAAGTTCCTTTTTTACATTTTTCTTTATTTCTTTTGTTTCCATGCCTATTTTTTTCAAGAACCCATATTTCATACTTACATTAGAAATATCCGACCATATTTTTATAAATAAAATCATTATTCCACTGATAATCAGAAATGCACCAATACAAATGTAAAAGATAAGCGTTGTCAGGTCATCCTGTTTGTCTTCTTTCATCAAGGTGTCTTTGTAAAAGCCAATTATCTCATACTTCTTTTCACATGCCTTTAATTTGCTCTCATCAATCACTTTCGCTTTTTCTGTTTGCTGCGTCATAATAACCGTATTCTTTTTCTGCATAGATCTAAGCATATCAAAGTCGCTATTATTTATAACCAGAATTCTTATGATATCCGACTGTTGAGCAACAAATAAAACTTCTTTCACTTCTTTTTTTATCGCAAATTTACGCATTCCTGTTGCTGTTTTTAAATAAACATGTTTATCCTGAAACATGATTTCATCGTCTCGTTTTGATTTTTCCAGAACTGCCTTTATTTCTCCCCGCTTTATATGCTCTCTCTTATTCTTCGTAAGCTTGTTATATGAAGTCTCTGAAATGCCAACGTATTCTCCCCCATCATTACTTATGAGTGGAATATACGCATATTTATCTATTTTTTCGTCTGGTTCTTTTATAACCTTATGAATTTCGTCTGTATATTTTTCTTCTGTCATACATACATAATTATATGGGTATTTCCATAAATACTCGGAAGAAACATTACCGTATTCTATAATATTGATGTTTACAATCACCCATACAAATACATTAATAATAAAAACAATTAAAATTATATTTTTATTTTCTGAAAATCTATGATACAACGTTTTTAGCGTAAGAATATGCCTGTCATACCATTTTTCTTTCTTTTTCACCCATCGCAATATAACATTTCCCAAATAAGTAAACCAAAGATATAATCCAATCAGCGAAAAAATAACTCCATATTTAATGCACGGATATGTCACAGGAACTTTCAAAAAAAGAATAATTGCAATCACAAAACAGATTAGTCCTACACTCACACCTATAACGCTTGCTTTAACAGACGGAACCGTCCCCTTTTTTTGTTCTGTATTTAAAAGCGAAGCCAGTGAATTACTTTGAATTTTTACTATGTTCATAATTACTGCAATACACAAAATAACACACATATAAAAACATGTACTTCCAATATTTTTTAGAAACCAGCAGGGATCTTGAACTGTTTGAATCCCTTCTTTTCTGAATATAGACTGAAGAAGAATTACAAAAGGCGCTCCCACTACACACCCAATCAGCCACGAAATCCCACATATAATCCCATATTCCATAATTATCATGCGGATAATATCCTTCTTTTCTTCTCCAAATACCATAAACATACCATAATCTTTAATTCTTACCCGGCTATAATTGCTTACTGTATAGCTGATCAAAATCAGTCCAATAAACAATAATATATACATATACGTTTGAATCGCAACTCCTTGTTGCGACCGGACTCTTTTCTCCATACTCATTGTTCCAAGAACCAATTCTTTAACTCCCAGAAAGACAAATAATATAATTGCAACTAAAATAGCACTTATAACACATAAAATACTATTATGCACATTTTCTTTTATTATTTTCAATAATACCTTCATATGTCCAACCCCTGAAAGAAAATGGAACCCCATCTTTGTTATCTATCCACAACTTCCATCCGCTTTTCTGCCGGCCTGTTCCTTCTTGCCCCAATCAGATACAAAATTGCCGGACCCAAATTAACAAGCATTCCAATAATTAAAATCGGGAAATCCGACGTTCTTAAAAATGTTCTCCCTTTATCTATTGCAAAAATAAATTCATTGCAATACATTAACAAATTAATCCCCATATAGATAACAATACCTGCAGTTAACTGTTTTGTTTTTGCTGTGTTATTACAGTTTGCTTCCCCATAATGTCCCAAATACCAGATGCCTATTGAAATTGCAAGCATCCATAATGTGTGTACACGTTCTCCAGCCAAAAAACAAACATTAATCAAACAACCTACAATTCCCCAAAGTCCCAACAATTGAAAATATATCGAAGTTCCTCTAATTAATTTCCGTCCTCCCGGTGCTCTGATTCCTCCTACAGAATAAATCAGATCATCACAAAATTCATGAACCGACTTTCCCAGTACTGTTTCAAAATCTTCATTACGCTCCTGTGCTTCTTCCGCCATTCCAGTGATATCTTCAATCATTTGGTCAATTTCTTTTTCTGTAAGTGGGAATGTCTTGATGTATTTTTTCATCTTCCGAACCATTCTTTTATTCTTCTTCGTCAACATAATCTACCCCTCCTTTTTCAAAATTCTATTTACTGAGGATTGTACTTCCGTCCAGCATTTGATAAACTCCTGCAAATATGCCTGTCCTTCAGCTGTTAATGAATAATACTTTCGTTTTGGTCCAAGCGGCGATGGTCGTAGTTCTGAAGAAATCATCCCTTTCTTTTCCAATCGTACGAGTAATGGATAAATACTTCCTTCTTTTACATCTTCAAATCCAAACTCTGTCAATGTCGTTACAATCTGATATCCATATGTAACCGTCTCGGATAAAATCTGCAAAATACAGCCTTCCAGAGTTCCTTTCATTAATTGTGATTTATCATACATATTTTCACCTACCTTGTATACTATAGTAGTTCTTAACTATATTGTATCACACAGTAGTAGTTTGTCAATGGATTTGCGTACAACAAGAGTAAGCTTCTGACTATTTTTCTTGCTTATTCTGGCATAAAAAATCCGCAGATTTAAGCTTTTCAACTTATATCTGCGGATTTTTTTATCTGAGAATTTCTCAGTATTCCTACTCCTTCTCTTTGTAATGATGCGCTTCCTCCAGCATCATATCTTTCACCTTCATCAGACGGATCTGGGTGCTTCGTTCATTCTCATCCAGCTTCATGGTAATATACTTGATATTCTTCTGTGCTTCCGGAATGATCACATGCTCCAGGGCGTTGACACGTCTTCGGGTCTTTTCGATCTCGGCCGCCATAAGCTGGCAGGCTTTTTCTGTCTCTGCAAGCTTCAGCATATCCGGCAGGATATCTGCCAGAGACTTTACGGCCCCATCCAGATCACTCGATGTAAATGCGAATCCATAGGAATAGATGTCATTCGCATCGGCAGTTCTGGTCTTCGTCTCGAATACAGGAATGTCTACACTCATGACATTCTTCTGTCCGACTTCAAGATCTACTTCCTGCTTCGGCGCCATCAGTGCCGTGTTCAGGGTTGCTTCGTCCATTCCGGCTTTGGCTATGACGAAGTTCTTATTGGCCGAACGGATACCCGCTTCTACCTTCTCCCGAAGTTCCATGTTCACTTTTACCAGATCCAGGAACTGACGCATCAGTTCATCTCGTTTATCTTTCAGAAGTTTGTGACCTTTTATGGCTGTGACCAGTTTCTTCTTGGTTCTGGTCAGTTCCATACGGGTAGGGGTTACCTGAGTTGACGCCATAGTATCACTCCTTTCTTTACTTTTTTATATACCAGACGCCATGCCAGCTCGAATCCGCATGGCTTACTGCTTACCATAATACATATCTAAGAACTTATCATCAATTCGCTTAAGCTCTGCTCTAGGCAGCATAGACAACAGCTTCCATCCGATCTCCAGTGTCTCTTCGATCGGTCTGTCTGTATCATATCCCTGGGATACATATTCCTTTTCAAATGCATCTGCGAATTTCGCATATACCAGGTCGATATCGGTAAGAGCTGCTTCTCCTAAGATGGTCATTAATTCTTTTGCATCTTTTCCTCGTGCATACGCTGCGAACAGCTGATTCATCGTGTTCGAATGATCGGCTCTCGTCTTGCCTTCTCCGATTCCTTTATCTTTCAGACGGGACAGAGATGGCAGTACATCAATCGGAGGCTTGATACCTTTGCGGTACAGGTCACGGCTTAAGATGATCTGGCCTTCAGTGATGTATCCGGTAAGGTCCGGGATTGGATGCGTCTTGTCATCCTCCGGCATGGTCAGGATCGGAATCAGTGTGATACTTCCCTTTTTACCATTCTGTCTTCCGGCTCTTTCATATAAGGTTGCAAGATCGGTGTACATATATCCGGGATATCCACGACGTCCAGGTACTTCCTTACGTGCAGCGGACACTTCACGGAGTGCATCTGCGTAGTTGGTAATGTCCGTCATGATTACCAGTACGTGCATATCTTTTTCGAATGCCAGATACTCGGCTGCCGTCAGTGCCATACGAGGCGTGGAAATACGCTCGATGGCCGGGTCATTTGCCAGATTGACGAACAGTACCGTTCGGTCAATGGCTCCTGTCTCTTTGAAGGATTCTACGAAGAAGTTGGACTCTTCGAAAGTAATACCCATAGCGGCAAATACTACGGCGAATTTCTCGTTGCTTCCGCGTACCTTTGCCTGCTTTGCAATCTGCGCTGCCAGGTTTGCATGCGGAAGTCCGGATGCCGAGAAGATTGGAAGCTTCTGCCCACGCACCAGTGTGTTCAGTCCGTCAATAGCGGATACACCGGTCTGGATGAACTCTTCCGGATAGCTTCTTGCCGCCGGGTTCATAGGCAGACCGTTGATATCACGTCTTTCATCCGGCAGGATCTCCGGTCCGTCGTCGATCGGGCGGCCCAGTCCGTCGAAGACACGTCCAAGCATATCTTCAGATACGCCAAGTTCCATGCTTCGTCCGAGGAAACGTACTTTACTGTTACTTAAGTTGATACCCGTGGCACTTTCGAACAACTGCACCAGTGCATCGTTTCCATTGATCTCCAGAACCTTGCAGCGGCGTTTCTCACCGCTTGCAAGTTCGATCTCGCCTAATTCGTCATAGGCTACATTTTCAACGCCGCGTACCAACATCAGAGGTCCGGCAACTTCCTGTATGGTTCTATATTCTTTTGGCATAATTTAGAAGTCCTCCTTCCCGAATGCAGCCGCAACTTCTTTGTCCAGTTCTTCTTCTACATTCTTATATTCGCTTTCGATATCGGCGTCTGTTGTATATTTATAACGTCCGATCTTTTCTCTTACCGGCATGGCGATCAGTGCATTCATGTCTGCACCCTTGTTCAGTGCATCGACAGATTTCTCATAGAATGCCAGTACCAGTTTCATCATCAGGTACTGCTTGCGAAGCGGTGTGTAAGTGTCGATCTCGTGGAAGGAGTTCTGATGTAAGAAGTCCTCACGGATGGATCTCGCTGCTTCCATCTTCAATCGGTCGGTCGGTGACAGGGCATCCATACCTACCATCTGTACGATCTCATTTAACTCGGCTTCTTCCTGAAGGATCGTCATCATCTTCTGACGGTCTTCCATCCAGTCTGCTGCCACTTCTTCATTAAACCAGTTTGCCATATTGTCAACATACAGTGAATAACTGGTCAGCCAGTTGATGGCTGGGAAATGTCTCTTATATGCAAGTGCGGAATCCAGTCCCCAGAATACCTTTACAATACGAAGGGTTGCCTGTGATACCGGTTCGGAGATATCACCACCCGGAGGAGATACGGCTCCGATAACGGAAAGTGCACCTTCTCTTCCCTCTTTTCCAAGAGATACCACGTGTCCTGCTCTTTCATAGAACTGCGCCAGACGGGAACCTAAGTATGCCGGGTAGCCTTCCTCACCAGGCATCTCTTCCAGACGTCCTGACATCTCTCGAAGTGCCTCTGCCCAACGGGATGTAGAATCTGCCATCAACGCTACAGAATATCCCATATCACGGAAATATTCTGCAATCGTAATTCCGGTATAAATAGAAGCCTCACGGGCTGCAACCGGCATGTCCGATGTATTTGCGATCAGTACAGTTCTTTCCATCAGGGACTGTCCGGTCTTCGGGTCTTTCAGTTCCGGAAATTCGTTCAGAACATCGGTCATCTCATTACCGCGTTCTCCGCATCCGATATAGACCACGATATCTGCCTCTGCCCACTTAGCCAACTGGTGTTGGATAACTGTCTTGCCGCTTCCGAAAGGCCCCGGAACGGCTGCCACACCGCCTTTGGCGATTGGAAAGAATGTATCGATTACACGCTGTCCGGTTACCAGTGGTTTTACCGGCGGCAGCTTCTTCTGATATGGACGGCCTTTTCGTACCGGCCATCTCTGCATCATCGTCAGTTCTTTGTCACCTTTTTCGGTAGCGATCACTGCTACCACTTCTTCTACGGTAAATGCTCCGGCTTTGATTTCTTTAACGGTTCCCTTTACTCCGTAAGGAACCATGATCTTCTGCTGTACAACGATGGTTTCCTGCACAGTTCCGAGTACGTCACCTGCTTCTACCTCATCGCCGACTTTTGCAACCGGGACAAATTCCCATTTCTTATCACGTTTTAACGAAGCAACTTCCACGCCTCGTTTTAAGTTATTTCCGGAGATTTTCATAATGTCATCCAGCGGTCTCTGGATTCCATCGTATATGCTTGTGATCAGTCCAGGTCCAAGTTCTACTGACATTGGTACATCCATGGACTCTACCGGCTCTCCAGGTCCAAGTCCCGATGTCTCCTCGTATACCTGGATGGATGCCTCATCTCCGTGAATCTCTATGATCTCTCCGATCAGACGCTGGCTGCTTACACGTACCACGTCAAACATGTTGGCGTCACGCATTCCTTCTGCAATGACCAGCGGTCCTGCTACTTTTTTAATCGTTCCTGTACTCATACGGACGAATCAACCTCCTTTAGCTGCCAAATATAATATCGGAACCGACAGCCTGCTCTACCGATTTCTTCACACCTGCAACCCCGGCGCCTGTATTTCCGGCGATACCCGGAATCTGAATGATCGCCGGTGTGACCTGTTCCTGATATTTTTCTATCTCATGCGTTAACTCAGCGGCAAGCTTCTCTGTGATATAGATAATTCCATATCCGCCCTGTGCCAGCTGGTGTAATTTCTCTGCGGCTTCCTCACGGGTCTGGACGGCAAATGTATCAAGGCCCAGTGCTGCGAATCCGAAGATGCTGTCATAATCACCCACTACTGCGATCTTATACATACATTTCCCTTACCCTTTCCCGGATCGAATCATCCGGCAGTTCATTCTGCTTTCCGGATAAAATGATTCGTACCGTTTTAATCTCATTCTGTCTTGCAATTACATAGGCAATTACCGGTCCTATCGTAAATGCATGATATTTCTCCGGGCTTATCGTCTGAATAATCCGGTTGTCACACCATCTTTCGAATGCCGACGGCGACTCTGCCAGTGCATCCGCACCTTCTGCATAAGCCGTTCCTCTTAAGTATTCACAGATGGCGTCCATGCCGCTAAGTGCCGCTTTCGAGAGCTGGCTGACACTTAAGGAATCACATTCTGCCATTGCCCGTTTCATAAAGTCTGTTGATTTTGCGGTCTTCTGTGACCGGACAGCAATCTTGATGTCCGCCACTGCCACTGTGGATTCTGCATAATCCTGTATGATCTTATCCGGTGACGCTTTCCCGGCCTGATAGATGGCATCCAGTGCCGCCCGGTCTATGATCACATCACAGAGCTGCCCGTCTCCTGTATGAAGAAGTGTCTCGTATGCTTCTTCTCCTGCGATCCGCATACTGTCCGGAAGCTTTCCGAAGTCTCTGTCTTCTACGATCTTACGCATCTCTTCTCCCGGGATCCGCACATCTTCATAATAGATATGCCGGTTCTTCTCCCCGGTACATACTTCCTTGACCGCTGCTTTTAAATTATGAAAAAGCTTCGGATAAGAAAGTACGTCGAAATGTTCCATTCCGATCGACAGGTCTTTGACCACTTCCCAGATCTTTTCTTCTTCTCTTGTCAGGATTTTCTCGGCGTCTCCGCTGCTTTCGGTATCATCCCAGCCTTTCTCCTCCAGGAACTGCAGTGCCTGTTCATAACTCTGGCACGCGATCAGCTGGTCGATGGTACTGTTGGAAAATAAGGATACCTCCAGGGCTCGGATTCTTGCGACCGCATAGGTATATTGTTCACTCATGTTGTCCCTCCATATCATACAAAGAGCATCCGGTGAACGATGTCCGCAAGTTCATCCCGCTTCGCATCGAACATTGCCCTGATCGTACAGTTCTCTTCAATTCCACCGTACGCAAGAATGAATCCATTTTCAATATTTTCCCTGCCGGCTCCGGCCACGGTAAGTTTTCCGCCTTTTGCCAGAGCTTTTTCTTCAATTTCTTTGCCAAATCCTACCGGCATATTTTCCAGATCTTTTACGGAGAAATAGATCTCTCCCTCCTGCGGAAGTACGTATGCTTCCAGAATAGCCAGAAGCATCTGATAATACTGATC
>OCPR01001263.1_pt1 | contig 17149 bp, 13 predicted proteins | sample 1538611 | NCBI WGS metagenome assembly OCPR01 (sample SAMN04571711, study PRJEB22368) | human gut metagenome | biome: human gut; material: stool | host: Homo sapiens | place: Luxembourg | collected 2012-09-28
CAGCATGATATTCATGATACCAATTCCGCCTACCAAAAGCGAAATCGCTGCGATTCCTCCAAGCATCAGCTGCATTGTCTGATTTACACTTTCCATTGTCTCCATGACGGTTGACTGATTGATCACGGTAAATGCATCTTCATCCTGTTCGAACCGTTCCATCATTGCATTTGTTACTGCCTCTTCTGCATCATCCAGAGATTTTTCACTGGTTGCTGATACACAGAAACCTGAGATATCTGACGATACATCATCCGTCAGACGGATCAGAGATGTATAAGGGATATATGCTTCATAATTCTCTGTTGTTGTCGTATCATTTGCATCTGCTGCAAGTACTCCGATGATCTGATAATCGATTCCATCCAGACTGATCGTCTCCCCAACTACATCCATTCTTCCCATGACATTGATCGCAAGTCCGGCATTGACCACTGCCACATTCGTGTGATTTTCTACATCCGTCATCTTAAGAAAACGTCCTTCATATAGTTCAAGTTCCTGAATATCCGCATACGAACCTGTTGTTCCATAGATCGTGGCCGTTTCATCGGAATACATACTTGCCGCTGTCACACTGCTCTGTGCCACAGGTGCTGCCTCTGCGATTGCTTTTTTCTTCGTCAGTTTCTCCACATCTTCCAGCTTCATCGGTGTTCCTTTGTCATCTTTAATAGTGACAGTCAGCATATTACTCCCCATGCTTGCAATCTGATTACTAACCGATTCACTGGTTCCGCCTGCCATCGACACCAGTACTACCAGTGACATAACTCCGATAATAATGCCAAGCATGGTAAGAAAAGAACGCATCTTATTCGATATAATGGACTTCCATGCCATCTTCATGCTCTGTCTGATCATAATGTCACCTCCGACAGTTTCCCGTCTAATATATGAATGCTTCTCACTGCCTGTTTTGCCACCGAATCATCATGCGTGATCAGCACGATCGTATGTCCCTGCTCATGCAGCTCATGGAATAAAGACATAATTTCCTTTCCTGTCTCAGAATCCAGATTTCCGGTCGGCTCATCTGCAAGAAATATTGACGGCTTCGATGCTATCGCTCTTGCAATCGCCACCCTCTGCTGCTGCCCTCCGGAAAGTTCTCCCGGCTTATGCTTATTTCTGCCGGAAAGGCGGACACGCTTTAGTGCCGCCTCTACCCTTTCTTTTCTTTCATTTTTCGGTATTTTCTGGTAAATGAGCGGCAGCTCTACATTTTCTTCTGCCGTCAGATTTCCGATCAGATTAAAGCTTTGAAAGATAAATCCTATCTTCTGATTTCGGATTCTTGCCAGTTCTTTTTCCGAATACGATTCTATCGGCTGACCATCCAGACGATACTGCCCGCTGTCTGCCGTATCCAGACAGCCAATGATATTCATCATCGTGGACTTCCCGCTCCCGGATGGTCCGATGATACTGACAAATTCGCCTTCTTTTATGTGCATACTGGCATGATCCAGTGCCCGGACTTCGCAGCCGCCGATCTGATATATTTTTGATACATCTTCTAATATAATCATATACTCTCCTGTCTGTTTTCTTTCTGTTCCTATATCACCGATCTACTTTTATTCAACCAATCCGAACTTTAATTCGAACTGTTTCCACTCTGTCCGCCAGGACCGCCGTTGCCACCCATATCAGATGAGGCTTCTCCTCCGTTTCCACCTGGGCCTCCTTGCATATCCTGCTGTGAATTACTGCCAGCGGAACTTGTCGTCTTCAGGTAATATACAGTATCCCCGGATTCTAATCCACTGGTAATCTCGACCTTATTTCCGTTTGAAAGACCTGTCTCAACTTCTACTTCCCCGCTTAGATTCCCATCACTGTCCTTTTGGGTGTAAACAAATGTCTTTCCTCCTTTTTCCTGAAGAGCATCCAACGGGATCAGGACCGCATCTTTAGCTTCATCAATACTGATCGATGCCGAGGCAGTCATTCCTATACGCATATCATCCGTCTTGTCAAATGTGATCTCTACCGGGTATTTTGCACTGCTGCTTCCACTGGAAGCTTCTGACGATACACTCGTGATCGTACCTTCATATTCTTCTCCTTCGATAGCATCCAATGTAATTTTTGCTGTCTGCCCGGTCTTAACCGAGGTGATATCCAGTTCATCTACATTGATGGATACTGTTGCTTTATCATTACTTGCAATGGAAAATGCCGCTGTCTCGTATGCACTGTACTGCGATGTTGCAGTACTTCCTGATGTCCCGGATTCATTTCCACTTTCACCTGTTGCATTCCCTGTTACGCCTGATGTATTTCCTGTTGTCCCGGATCCGCTGCCTGTTGTTTCTGATAATCCGCTGCTTCCGGATGCATTTCCACTGTCGCCGCTGCTGCTGTTATTATTGTTACTGTTATTGTTGCTATTATTACTATTTTCTGTCTTTCTATTCGTCTTTGAGAATTTCGCCTTGATCCGCAATACACTCTGACCGGCATCGTTCTCCGTCACTTCAAAGGTCACATCCGCACCTTTAATCTCTGGCAGTATTTTTGCTGAAAATACATAGCCGTCTTTTGCTGTCAATCTGATATCCGCAGTATAACTGGTCCCTGCTTCAAATGTATCTGAAGAACAATTCCAGCTGATTGTTCCCGTGTACTGGTCATTCTCTTCGATCGTATCCTGTGGTTTTGCACTGGTCTTTGGTGCAGTTACATCCAGATCTACCGACGTAATCTTTTCTGTGGTATCTGTCGTACTTCCTTCAGCAGTCTGTACAGCAGTTCCCTCCGAACTCTGTGAAGACTGTGTAGATGTGTTATCTGCAGCAGTTGTCGTATACACTGCACTGCTTCCTGTCTGGGCACTTAAGAACATCAAACTGTAAGAACCGGTCGTCGATGTATCCGTCTCTCCTGAAGTTGATGTACTTTCTGAGCTGCTGTTACTTGTACTGTCTGCCGCTCCCGTACTCACGCCGGTCGTCCCTGCAGATGCCGAACTTCCTGAACTGCTTCCTGTATTACTACTTCCCGAACTACTGCTTCCTGATGAACCGGAACTTTTTGTAATCTCTGTATCTGCTTCCACATTAATACTGCTTACGGTTCCTGCACATGTCGCAGTGATCGTCTGTGTTTCCAGTAAACTGGTAAGTGTCGTTTCAGCTTCCTTGAGTTCTTCCAGTTCCCCATTTAACACTTTTGATTTCAGATACTCCGTTGTTCCTGCTGTCTGTGCATCACTGGAAAGATCATCAATCTCCTCTTCCACAGATTCCATATTTTCTTTTACTTCCAGAAGTTCACTGACAATAGAGGCTTCATCCAATGTCGCCAGCACCTGTCCTTCTTCTACGGTATCCCCGCTTTCTACCAGTACTTCTTTCACCTTGATTCCCGCAGGAACCACTACATCTGTAGCGGCTCCATTGGAAACACTTCCGGTTCCTTCCACGGTTGTAGTGATTGTTCCTGTCTTAGCCTCTGCTGATTGAACCGTCGTCTCTGCCTGATCTTTTGATGCTCCTTTCGTCTGAAGAAAGAATCCCCCTGCCAGGATAACCGCCAGTCCGGTACATCCTGCAATACTTCCCCAGAATACTTTTTTGTGTTTTATTTTTGCTCCCGTTTTATTGTTAAATATCTCTTTTAGTTTGTGAAAACGATTTTTCATGATCTGCTCCTATATTTATTCTAGTCTTATACTAATTTTTCAGGCTGGATGGACGTGTTACCTTATAATCAGACCAGCTGGATGTCTTGGATGCTCCTGATACATCTGCTGAATTTTTATAAGAACCAACGGTTACAGTATACTCGCTGTCACCCTCTACATATACGGTTCCGTCTGTGCCTTTGATCGTTACAGTCTTGCCGCTTTCGTCTTCAATTGTTCCTGCATTCTGCAGACTTGTCAGTGTACTGTCACCCGTAACCGTCCATGTAGATCCTTTTTCAATATACATATTGCAATATCCGTCACCGCCGTCACCTGCATTGGACTCATCGTCTGTTACAGCTCCTTTTAATGTACTTCCGTCTGTCATATAGAAATCAAGCTGACTGATGCTGTCCCATACAATGTCACCTTCCATATCCTGTTTCACTGCAGTAAACAGACAATCCGCGCCATTATCGCCGGATGTTCCCCAGCCTCTCTGATTGCTGTTACCGGTACATTTCAGGAAGAAATCATTCTCATCCGCATAAGTGATATCTACATCTGAAAGTGTGATCGTTGACTCTGTATTCGTTGTATAGAACATACCGCCATTCTTAGCTGTCAGTGTACCGCCATCCATCTCGAATGTACTGTTGCCTACTTCGGAATCTCCTGACATACTCTGATAAAGGATAACATTCCATGTACAGTCATTCTGCTCATTGTCACTCATGTTTCCGGTCAGGTTACTGTTAAAGAGGTGTACGGAATTCAGCCCTTCGATACACACGGCTTCTGAGCCATTGGCTGTAAGATCTGCTTTGTTCACAGCTATGTCTGCTGTACTGTAGATTGCCGGAGATCCTGTACCATTGGAAGTATAGCTTCCTCCATTTACAACCATTTCTCCGCCGCCTCTGTCACTTCGGATTGCTGCTGAGGATTCACCGCTTGTCTCGACATCCATATCCCATGCATACAGTTTTCCACCGCCTGCTACATGAATACCACCGGATGTATCCTGTGTCGTTGTAATCTTGGTATCGGCTGTATATACGGTACCGTCATTATAGGCAAATATTCCGGCTGCTCCATTGGAATCTGTCTCAATCGTACTATCTTTCAGATACAGTGTACCGTCTGATTCCAGAACCGCTGCGCCGACACCATAAAAGCTCGAATTGTCCCCGCCCTGGCTGTCAGAGGAATTACGTGTAATGTTATATTCACTTAAACTGACTTCTGCACCGTCGTATGCATGAATTGCATTTTCATCTGTTCCCTCAGACGTGACGGTTTTATCTGACTTTGTTGTATCTTCTGTATATTCTTTAACTGCATCATAGCTGTCCGGGGACTGTGACTGCTGTCCGCCGCCTCCCATGCTTCCTCCATTTGCTGACATAAGAACCGTGATCTTATCTACATTTCCGTCATCAGCATAAGTAACGGATACGATATCACCTTCGGAAATGTCTGACAGGCTGATATCTTCTTCTGAGCTGTCGGATGAATTATTATTTGATGAACTCTGATTGTCGGATGAACTGTTATTATCATCTGCCGGCTTCTCCGGTGGCTGCTCGTTAGAAGAATTATTGCTATCTCCGGATGGTGCCTCGCCGGATGGTGCTCCGCCGGATGGTGCCTCACCGCCCTGTCCCGGTCCTCCCGGATTTTCTTTTGTGATCTCTGTATCAGAACTTACTGTAATTTCTTTCTCTTCTCCAGTCTTATCTATCATAGACGGAGCTTCTCCATCATCCTGCTTTGAATCCTTCGAATCAGAAGATTCGCTATCTGTCGATTTATTATCTGTGAATTCTGTGTCGGATGTACTGTCACTCTTCGAACTATCACTGCTGTCCGATGCCGACTTATCATCCGATGACTGATCTCCCGGCTGCCCCTGTGTATTCTCCTTCATGGTTCCAACTTCAATTGTAATGCCGTCATCGCTGACTTCACTGACTTCTCCATAAATAGTTCCTGTATCTGTCTGTGCACTTGATGAACTGGAAGTTGTTGATCCACATCCACTCAGTAAAGAAGCACTCATTACCAATCCTAATACTACTGCCACATGATTTTTCTTCATACTCTATCAATCCTTTCATTACTTACTGAATTTATTTTGTTTTCTTTGATGTCTCAAAGTATAACCACTGAACCTAAAATGTAGTTAAAAGGATTTTAAGTAAATTGTGACTTTTCTGTGTCCTGTTTTTGCATACTCAGGTATGGAAAAACCTCCTGATCCAGACTTTCGCCTGAACCAGGAGGTCTTGCTCATCCCCGTTCCTTCTATATTTCTTATTTTCTATATTTACAGCTTGTTATATCTGCACTGTAATCTTCAATGATTTCTCATCTTCTGTCTCCGCTGTGATCTTTCCTTTATGTGCCTGCACAATCGCATATGCAATAGAAAGTCCGATTCCATACCCTCCCGTCTTGGAATTACGCGATTCATCCAGTCTGTAGAACCGCTCAAAGATATGGGAAATATTCTCCTTCGATACGTGTTCTGCTGTATTATACACACTAAGACTGACTCCCTTTCCGTTTTTCTTTAAGTTAACAGAAATGTGTCCGCCTGGCTTTGAATACTTTAAAGCATTATCCAACAAGATTTCCAAAAGCCGCTGGATATTCTGCTCATTCCCATAATAGGTCAGCATCGGTTCGATCTCACAATCAAATGTCTTTTCCTGCGTCACAGCCAATGCCTGGAATGACGATGCCGTCTCTTCTACAATATCCGAGATTGGGAAATCGATCATGACCACATTGTCCTGATTTTCCTCCATTCTGGACAAATAGATCAGGTTATTTGTCAGATCTTTTAATTTCGCCGTCTGCTTCCGGATATCTTTCAGCCATTCATTATCTCCACAATCCATCTCCAGAACTTCTGCATCTGCATCAATCACAGTCAGCGGTGTCTTAATCTCATGACCGGCATCGGTAATAAAGCGTTTCTGCTTTTCATAGCTTTCGATCACTGGTTTGACGATCCGCTTTGATAATACAATGACCAGAATCAGAACCGCCAGCATTCCTCCTAATGACGCCGCAATACTTGTTCCAAGAAATGAATAAAATGTTCCAAGATTTCTTCCCGTATCCAGAAATACGATTAATTTTTCCCCGTCTCTCTCTTTGATCTGATAACGGTAACCGGAATAGAATCCTGATGTTTTTGATTTTTCTGCAACTTTTTTCGCATATTTTACAGCCGTCTTTTTATTGACTGCAGCAATTTTTCCGGTATCTACAGACACTTTTTTATTATCTTCATCCAGCACAACAGAAAAATATCTGGATTCAAACGGAAGTTCCGGTGACATTCCCGGTTTGTCCTGCTTTCCGGAATTTTCATTCTCTCCATCCGGCTTATCCGGAGGATCTTCTGTTTTCACATCCGCTTCTTCCGCTTTTTTAGCCGGATTGTCTCCCGGCTGCTGTTCCGGAAATGTTCCGTCATTATCAACCAGAATCTTCAGTGTGTTATCCGCTTCCTGAACTACCCGTCTGTAATTCACTATATTCATTACACCGAGGATCACCGATAATACCAGAAAAATAGATGCCATCGCAGCTGCAATAAAACGTATCCTGAATTTCTTTATCATTGTTTAACCTCCAGTGAATACCCTGTATTTCTGGTTGCTTTGATCTGAATATCTGCATTTAATGCAGTCAGCTTCTTTCTCAGATAGGAAATATATGCCCAGACCACATTCAGTTCAGCGTTACTGTCATACCCCCAGACTTTTTCCATAATACGTTCTGTCGGGATCACATTCTTCGGATTACTTATCAGAAGTTCCATCACCTGGAATTCTTTATTTGCCAGATGGAAATTTCCCGATGACGATGACAATTCTTTTGTTGCCTGATTCAAAGAAATGTTTCCAAACTCCAAGGTACTTGTAATTGCTGCGGTCTGTGTTCTTGTCATTGCCCGGATTCTTGCCAGAAGCTCCTTACTCGCAAATGGTTTGGTCAGATAGTCATTTGCTCCGTTATCCAGTCCGGCAACTTTGTCATCAACTTCTGATTTTGCAGTCAGCATCAAAATTGGAACCTGATTGCCTTTTTCCCGAATCTTCTGAAGTGCAGTCATGCCATCCATCCTTGGCATCATAATATCCAGAATTACACCATCATATTCTCCCATCTCCAGATACTCCAGTGCTTCTATACCATCATACACTGCATCCACTGTATAACCATTGTGTTCCAGTATCGCCGTCAATGCTTTAGATAAAGACTGCTCGTCTTCTGCCAGTAATAATTTCATCTGTCTTCACATCCTTTACATGCTTTTCCTTTATTCTAGCAGAAAAACTTTAAACATAACTAAAAAAATGACCAATACACTATGTATCAGCCATTTTTTAATTTTTCTATTTCCATTGCCAGCAGAATTCTTTCACATTCCATTCCGTCTTTTTCATCCAAATCCAACATTTCATTGATCCGTGCAATTCTTGGCAACAAAGTATTCCGGTGAATCCTAAGTCTTGCGGCCGTCTGTGCAACATTTCGTTTCATCCTGAGATACCAGTATAATGTCTCATAAAGTTCTTTTCCCTTTTTCTGATCCTCCTCTTTCAGAATCTCTAATTCTTCCAGATATACTTTTTCCTGTCCCAGATTTTCACTGATACAGTCGATTGCAAGTTCATGGTAATAATTCTCTACAAGCATTACCTGTTCTTTCTGTTTCTGCCTTGAAGCTATATTCATCACCTGCCACTGAAGCTGCCTGTTCTCTTCTTTTTTCTCGCAGTCTGAAAAACCATTTCCAATTATTACTTTTCCATCTGCATCTGCCATAGATTTCCGGCATATATCAATCACACAGTTTCTGGCTTCTTTTCCTTCCATTCCTGACAGGAATAATTCGTTATCCTGCATCTGCCGCAATTTCAGTCCTGCTATTATTTTTTTCTCTCCGATATGTTTTGCAATATCTTGTCCGATATGTATAAGATCTTTTGATTCTTCTGCCATAACCCACATATAATCTGGAATTTCTTTCTCTTCTGTCTCGCGGCTATTGGCTCTCATATGATAAGTTTTTGCCAAAAGCTCCAGCAGTTCTTCTACATTTTCTTTACTGACCCCATCTGGAACAACTGCCATTACAACACCATTCTTCTCTGACAGCTTATATTCCATTCTTTTTTTATTTTCCTGCTCTGCTTCTTCCCTGCTAATTCCGATCCATTCTTCTGCTTCTTGTTCACCGGCCTTTATGCCTACCGGAATATTCGTATATTTCCATATCTCTTCCAAAATTTCTTTTCCTGGCTTTTGCTCCGTTAATCCCGCCAGTACAATCTTATAACAATAATTGATATCTATGCGTTTTTCTGTCCCCGGCTGAATCATCTCCAAAAATGCTGTCAGTCTGGTAGCAATCTGCCCCTGATCTGCAGTAGAATAATCCGTATCAATGGCAATATATGGCAGATGTTTCTCATCTGTCACAAATTTTCTGATATAAACCGACTCTGCCCCTGTTGCATGACATCCGGTCAATATCATCTCGACCACTCCATCTACATGGTATTCATCAATGATCTCACCAATCAAATCAATCCGGTTATCATTCGGTGTCATAATTGAGCATCCTGTTGAAAGATATTTTCTGGCAATGGCCTCATAGATATCTTCGCAATCTTCCTCTACCGGGTTTCCCAATGTCCGCACACCACTGCAGTTTTCAATCGCCACAACAACTCCGCCATTATCTTCTATCGCACGAATCACTTTCAGACTGTCACCACCAATCGGACACCCAGTCACCAATATTCTTGGGCGTTTTTCCAAATGTTTTCCATGCCTGTATTCTGTCATAATCTTATTGATTACTTCTTTCACCACTCCCGGAGTCGTTGCAAAATCGAATCGATATTTACTTCCCTGCACCATCTTCTGGATATCTTCCCCCTTTACAGGAGCCGGATCCAGTTTCATCAATTCGCAAAGGTTATTCAACGAGGTACGAATCTCGTTATTTAAATGTACTGCATCACGGATCATCTCTTCCGTAATCACTATATGAAAAAATTCTTCCAGATATTCTTTTGTACGAATAATCTCGCTTTTCCAGAAAGCGAGTCCTCTTTCGGATTGACTGTTCGGAAGTTCCATTACATGAACCGGTTTGAATTCAGCCATCAGCTCGTACATCTTCTTTTTTCCGTCACAGGTCGTTTCTCCGATCACAAGATCAGCAAAATGAAAAAACGGACATCTGTCACTAATCGCAAATCCATAACTGGATTTTACCAGCGGACACATACTTTTCGGCAGATCCCGTTCCGCCGCCGTGATCGTCTCATTGGAAAAAGAACAAAGTCCTACCGGAATTGCTCCCACCGCCATCGCAAGTTCTGTCGGGAAATAGGCACAATACATCCCTATAACCGGAATTCCCTTATCCTTATATTCTTTTATTTCCAGAAATGCTTCTCTCTTTTTTTCTCCAAACTCTTCAAATACCTCTGGTAAATCCTGCACCAGTTTCATATATGCTCTCCTTACTTCTGCCTTTTCTCATCTTGTCTCGATATATCATACATCATCATAAATGCCAGCAGTTCCCTTGCTGTTTCATTATCATTGATATCAGCTTCTATACATTCCCTGATCTGCTTTAACCGGTAGACCAATGTATTTCTGTGAATATGAAGGCTGTCTGCTGCCATTGTTACATTATTTTCATTCATCAAATATACCTTTAATGTATAGTAGAGATCCGTATTATTCTCTCGGTCTTCCTGAAGCAGCCGTAACAATCGGTAATCACTTAATCCCGCTTCTTTAAAGAGCGGTGTTGTATATGTGTAAAGTCCCTGTACCGACCATTCCTTTTCCCGTTTCATAACCGGATCATTTTCCAGTCCGCTCACCATGGCCATACGGTTTAACAACTTATACTTTACCGCGCATCTGTCTAATTTCCCAAATGGTTCACTGATGCTGCATCTTATTCCTTTTTCCGTAAACTTCCGATAAATTTCTTCCGTATTTTTTGCCCTTAATCCAAAAAATAATATCAGGACCCTGTCTGTTTCTTCACAGACACAATAACTGTCCCATATTGCTTTTATCTGCGAAACCAGTTTCCCCTGAAGATCTTTTTTTAATATCAGCACTTCTATATACTGTCCGGTCCATATCTCTTCTGTCTTCCGTATTCCTTCTGTCTTCCCATGGAACAGACTCCAGGCAAGCAGCGCTTCGCGCATCGGCTGTACAACCAGCAACTCTTTCTCTGCTTCTGCGAAATAATGCTTTACTGCCTTCCCGATTACACTTCCCAGCTCTTCAAAAAACTGCCGGAACTCCTTCTCAAAAAACAAAACGACTACATATCCGTCTGGCCTTCCCGGTATTTCAACCGGTTTCACAGCAATCTGATACGCTCCTGCAGCCTCTCTCTGACGGAACTTCTCATATTCCGAAAATGTGACATGACTCCATTTGACAGATTCGCTGCTATCCTGTTCGAAGGTATGCGAATATGCCAGGATCTTTCCCGCCCCTGACACAAATATGATCTTCGCACCCGTATATTCATTTATCTTTTCAGCAATACTTTTTAATGCCGGTTTTTCCAGCATTGCTTCAAAAATTATTTTATAACAGACATCAATCTCGTACATATCTCTTTCACTCCATATACAGATATTTTCTCGTAGAAAATTATTTCTGTCAAATAGAAAATCATATGCCAGTGATTCCGTCTTATTGATAATTTCTATAACTATTTTCTCATTAAATTCTTAATCAGTGCCCCGACACCAATCTCTACATTCTCTTTTGATGTCGCAAGATTCATTCTTATAAACGTACCAAAGCGTTCTCCGCCGAACCAGTCACCGAAATCAACGGCCAGACGGCACTTCTTCTGGATCACTTCTTTCATCTCATCTGCACTTACATATGCTTCCAGATTGATCCAGCAAAGATACGTTCCTTCCAGCGGAGTCACAACCGCCTCCGGAAGTTTTTCCGCAAGTTCTGCTTTCAGATATTGATAATTCTCTTCAATCTGATCCAGTACCAGTGTCAGCCATTCATTACCTCCTGCATATGCAGCCTGAGCTGCAACATAACCAAAAGCATTTCCTCCCAATACTCTGTTGCCTTTTACATAAGCATCCCACTTTTCCTGAAGTTTTTTATCCGGAATAATCACCATAGAATTCTGTGCCCCCGCAATATTGAATGTCTTCGATGCTGCCACGACAGATACCATAATATCGTCATACTCTCCGACTGATAAAGATGGTATATGCTTATTTTCTCCGAATACCAGATCCTGATGGATTTCATCAGATATGATATATACCTGATGCGCTCTGCAGATTTCAAAAAGCCGCTTTAACTCTTCTTTTTTCCATACTCTTCCGGCCGGATTATGCGGCGAGCATAAAATAAATAATTTCACCTGATGATCTGTAATCTTTTTCTCAAAATCATCAAAATCAATCGTGTATTCTCCATTCTCATTCTTAAGATCGGAACAGATTAAAGTCCTGTGATTGTTCTTTACTGCATCCAAAAATGGATAATATACCGGTGTATTTACAATTACCGCATCATTTTCTTCTGTCAGAATCTGCAACAGCCAGTGGAATCCCGCAACGACTCCCGGAGAAAAACGGACCCATTCTTTTTTCACTTCATATCCGTGATGCTCTCTTTCCCAGTCAATGAATGCCTGATAATATGCATCCGGGATCTTATAATATCCATACACTCCGGATTCCACATATTCCCTGAGTGCGTTGATTACACACTTCGGTACCCGGAAGTCCATATCTGCCACCCACATTGCATGAAGTCCTTCTTCTCCGAACATTTTCTGCTGTCCGTCCCATTTATTACAGTTTGTATTTCTTCGATCTACATAAACCAGCTTTTCCATTCTGATACCTCTCCTGTTCTTTTTAATTTTCTTCCAGTTCTCCCATACAGCCGTGAATCGCAATATTGGCAAATGCGGCAGCCGCTCCTGCCAGTACCGTATCATCAAACTGATATTCCGGACTGTGCAGACCCGGAATTGCTTCTTTCTCTTCCGGTTTAATTCCAATAAACATATAGACCGCCGGAACACGGCTGCTATATTCCGCAAAATTCTCTCCGCCCAGATTGTCCTCTTCTATGATGTAAACATTTTTCTTTCCAAGTACATCTGCCGCTGACTTTTTCACTCCGTTTAATAATTCCAGAGCATTCTTTACACTTCCTCCATGAATCCTGATATCTGCCTCATAAGAAGTTCCGTATACCTGGCAGATTCCTTTGATCTCTTTTTCCAGTTCTGCTTTCATTTTTTCCAGAACTTCTCGTTTTACGGCCCGCATCGTTCCGCCAAATACGCAGTCCTGTGGAATGATATTTCTGACATTCACATCCCCTGCCTGCATATAAGTAACTGACATGATCTTAGGCTCTGTTCCGCTGACTGTACGTGTCAGTATTGCCGGGATATGCTGGTAGATCTCATTTGCCGCCGCAATCGGATCAACCGTCTGCTCCGGCCATGATGCATGTCCCTTCTTTCCAATAATTCTGACTTTAAAATCCCCCACACAGCCAAATGCATAGCGTCTCACGATTCCGATTTTTCCACTCTCCACAGACGGCCAGCCATGAGCGGCAAATGCCATATCCATCTTTGGATCTTCCAGTACTTTTTCTTCTTCTATCATCGTATCCGCACCAAGTCCGACTTCTTCCCCCGGCTGAAATGCGAATCTTATACATCCGCCGAATTCATCAGTCAGCTGTGCCAGAATCTTTGCCGCACCGATCAGCCATGTTGCATGTCCGTCGTGTCCGCATGCATGCATACGTCCGTCATGTCTGGATTTATAATCACTTTCCACTTTCTCTTCCAGTGGAAGTGCATCTATATCTGCCCGCAGCAGAACATTTTTCCCATGCTCTTTCTTCCCCTGAAGTTCTGCGATCAGACCATATCCGCCGGCAGCATGTTCTCTTATCTTAAGCCCCGGAATCTTATGTAATTCACGGCTGATGATCTCGTGTGTCCTTGGAAGGTCGATTCCAAGCTCTGGATACTGATGCAGTTCTCTTCTGATACGGATCAGTTCCGATTCTGTCTCTTTTGCAATTTGTCTTATCTTATCATTTATACTGCTCATTGTACCAACTCCTCAAAAAGGCCTGCACAAAATCCTGTGCAGACCTTTCAGTCATTCTACTTACGATTAACAAAATTCAGGAACTGCTGAAGTCTTTGATTCTCTGGATGATCGATGATTTCTTCCGGTGCTCCATCGGCCGCAATTCTTCCTCCGTCCATGAACAGGATTCTGCTTGCTACTTCTCTTGCAAATCCAATCTCATGCGTAACCAGAATCATTGTCGTTCCTTCTTCGGCAAGAGATTTGATCGTATTCAGTACTTCTCCTACCAGTTCCGGATCCAGTGCCGATGTCGGCTCATCAAATAATACCACATTCGGATTTACTGCAAGTGCTCTTGCAATCCCAACTCTCTGCTGTTGTCCTCCGGACAGTTTCGACGGGTAAAAGTCTTTTCTTTCACTCATTCCAACCTTATCCAGCAGCTCTAATGCAATTTTTTCTGCTTCTGCCTTTGATTTTTTCTGTACAACGGTCAGCGCTTCCATTACATTTTCTAATGCAGTCTTATTCTTAAAAAGGTTATATCCCTGGAATACCATGGAAGAATGTTTTCTCAGTTCTATCACATCCTTCTTTGTATGGTTCTGTGCATCTACCGTTACATCACCAATTGTTATTTTTCCCTTTGTCGGTACTGTCAGGTAATTCAGACATCTGAGTAATGTAGATTTACCAGTTCCCGAAGGTCCTAAAATTGCAATCACTTCATTCTTATTGATCGTCAGATTGATATCTTCTAATACTTTTGTATTTTCATCAAATTCTTTATATAAATGTTCAACCTTAACCAACTGTGTTTCTGTTCCCATACGTTTTAATCTTCCTGACTTTTCTTATTTCTGGATTAATTTTGTCATATCAGCATACATCCATTTTTCAGTAATCTTTGCTACTGTTCCGTCATCTAACATATCCTGGATTACATCATCTAATTCTTTTGTCAGTTTATCTCCGTCATCTGTTTTTGGGAGGAAATAAGCTACATTATTTGCCAGAAGCTGTTCATCAAAGAAACGGAATTTTGCATCTGTATTATTATGTGTAAATGCATTTACATTTGTTGTTGTATTCGCATATGCATCAATTCTTCCAAGTTTCAGATCGTTCATACCTACAGCACTGTCTTCATAAAGCTTTACTGTGAATCCTTTTTCTTTCGCCATGTCTTCGATGATTGTCTGTGCAGCCTGTCCGTTTGTACATCCTACAGTCTTTCCTTTTAAATCATCAGATGTCTTGTAATCAGAATCATCATTTACGATAATGCACTGTGAATCTCCGTAGTATGGGATTGTTGCATTATATTTGTCTGTTCTTTCTTCTTTTACTGCAAGGCAGTTTGCAACTACATCAGCACGTCCTGTATCCAGTTCTCCCCACATAGCATCGAAAGAAGCCTGTTTTACTTCTACTTCCCAACCGGTACGTTTTTCAATTTCATCCCACATATCTGCGTCGATACCAGTCCATTTTCCATCATCAGACATAAGGCTGTATGGTTCTCCTGTTCCGGATGTAACGACTGTTACTTTCTTTCCGGAATCTTTTTTGTCATCATTTTTAGAATCAGAGCTTGCTTTCTTATCTGAATCATCAGATTTTGCATTGCTTCCGCATCCTGCAACAACTCCAACAGTCATCATAGTTACCAATAAAGCAGCTAATACTCGTCTTTTCATAATACTTAATCTCCTCTTTGTCATATAAATGATAATGCATCTATCTCAATGGTTGTTCCATTTAAGATCTTGTCTTAATACATATTTGCACATTTCTTTTCTAATAATTTGTGTAAGATTCCAAGCACAAATATGATCAGCCAGTACACCAGCATAACGGCCGCATAAATTTCAAAATATCTGAACGTTCTGGCTCCCTCAATCTTGGCGGCTCCCATGATATCCGGTACCCCAAGCATAAATGCAAGTGAAGTCATCTTGATCAGGTTAATGATGTCGTTAAAAAGCGGCGGCAATGCCACACGTACAGCCTGTGGAATTACGATTCTCGTAACCAGCTGAAAATTCGTCATTCCCAGTGAATATGCAGCTTCTTTCTGTCCTTCATCAACGGATAATAATGCTCCTCTGATACTTTCTGACATAAAAGCTCCCATATTAAAACTCATAACTACCGCTACTGCGATAAGAGGTGTCATATTTCTTACAAATGCACTGTATAATGCAATTCCATAATAGAAGAAATACAACTGTGCTACGACCGGTGTACCTCGCATAATGGATACATACACTCTTGTCAGCTGATACAATACCGGAATTTTGTAATAACCGATGATTGCAATAATGACTCCCACGATCAGTGCAAATATTGTCGCAGCTATCGTTAATTCAAATGTAATATTAACTTTACTTGCAATAATCGGCAGAACTTCCAAAAAATAACTTACTTTAAACATTTCACCTACTCCAGACCTGTTATTTCTATTCCTAACAAGTTAACATTTTAACATCTTCAAATTATTTTTCATCGTCATTGTCCTACAAAGCATTTGTTAATTTTTGTATCTTTCGCACATATTCTATAAGCATTATGATTTATAGAAGTTTTCTATATATTTTTCTTTAAGTAAATATTTTCTTATGATTGTTGTGTATTCCTTCTTATTCTATATGATACTCCCTTAGTTTTTTCCTGCGTTCTTTATAATCCGGCATATACTTCTCTACCACATTCCAAAATGCATTCGAATGGTTCATCTCTTTTCTGTGTGCCAATTCATGCACCACTACATAATCAACCAGTTCTTTTGGCACAAATAACAACCGATTATTAAAATTCAGATTTCCATTGCTGCTACAGCTTCCCCATCGTGTTTTCTGGTTACGCATAGATATCCTTCCATATGTAACACCCATTATTTTTGCATAATATTCAACTTGCCCTTCTATATACTGTCTGATCTTCGCTTTTCCTTCTTTTGTCTCAATCGGTGGAAGACCTGACATATCATCCCGATTGTTTCCAGCCAGACTCCATTCCTGCCGCTTTCTTATAATCCATGCTTCATGTTCCCGGATAAATCTTTCTATAATCTCTCTTGGTGCCCGCATTGGAACTCTTGCATTTACTGTACCATCATATTTCACTTCTAACCCCAGTGTCTTCCTTTTTGATCGTATAATCGGAATCTCTATTATTTCATTATCTGTTTGTAAAATGTATTTCATATTATTTATCCTTCTCATTCATTATAAAGTACTCTCTTATAACATAAAAAGACAGAAATCAAATCGATTTCTGTCTTTAACTCCCCGAGTTGGGTTCGAACCAACGACCCTTCGGTTAA
>OCPR01001307.1_pt1 | contig 16400 bp, 17 predicted proteins | sample 1538611 | NCBI WGS metagenome assembly OCPR01 (sample SAMN04571711, study PRJEB22368) | human gut metagenome | biome: human gut; material: stool | host: Homo sapiens | place: Luxembourg | collected 2012-09-28
TTATATCCTGTGTTCCGTCAAATGATACTCCGTTGATCTTACGGGCTGTTTCAAGCTTTCGGGAAGACAATGCCGCACCTCCGGCGCTATCAGATGCTGCGTATTTCAAACCATCTGTAGGATTAGGCGGCATAAATACAGTTCTGCTCCCGACAGCTGTAAAATGCCCCTGCGCATCATAGCTGCTCCATGGAATCGAAAAGCTTTTTCCAAAGTCTAACACCAAACTTGAACTTTCTCCTACCGTTCCAGGCGGAATATAATTACTATGACCGATTACGCCCCCCTCAATTGAAATTCCTGCACCGCTTTGATAACTTACTATATCCTCGCAAGCCGCAATCCCCAGAGCGGTAAAATCCGCTTTTTCTGCTTTTACCGCTCTTGATACATGACCGTTATTAACCTGCATTTTATAGATTCCGGAACTTAACGTGGGAAATTCAGGGTGTACATAATTGTTTGCATTCTCGGCTATTCCTGCAAGCTTGGTTTTTTCTTCGTCAGTATAATCATTACTGGATAAGCCTTTCCCTTCTTCTTTATTTACCTTCGCATGATCTAAATCTATGATTTTTTTGTTCAAAGCATTATCCGCCTTACTCATTGTATCGGACAGTGTATTTAATGCAATTATAATCATTTTATTCTGTACCGGATTTGTACTGTTGATATTCCATGCAGAATCAACTATTGTCTTGTTAGCTCCTGCCTCGATTCCCTCAAGCTTTGCCTTTTCTGCATTTGTATAATCATTGGTTGACAGTCCTTTTCCGGATTCTTTTGCTACTCTGGTTTCTACCGCTTTATCTGTATATTCTTTAGCTGCTTTCAATGCCGCACTCGCCGAACCAGATTCATCATAACTCCCTCCTCCGCCTCCTGTACTGGAGCTTGAAACTGTACTGACTGAATTACTTATCTGTCCTGTAATAGTTGCTGTTTCAGTACCCAGACAAATTTTATTTGCAGTCGGATCGGTCAAATTTAACGATAATTTTGATACAACATACAACGCATTTTCTAAATTATGGGGTTTAGAATTTACACGTACGTACTGAGCAATTTTAAATCTGTCTATTTCCGTATTTACTCCCGATAAATCCGCCGCCGTAAGCTCTATTGACAACGCTTTACCCATAGATTTTAAATGTGATTCTCCATATCTCACCAATGTACCCGGCAACACAACATCGTCAAAAATCAGTACTTTTTCTATCCAGCCGTATTTTTCTACTGCTGACTTTGAATACAGGCAATTCAGATATGTTGTAGTTCCGCCTACTTTTCCCGTTACCTGAAATATATCCTTTGAATCGGTAATAGATTGGGACGCATTCCAACCGCCTATATTATGACGTGATCCGCTCCCCTCCTCTCCTCCGTCCATACGTTCTTTACCAAGAGGAATTACCGCTGTCACCAGACTGTCCGCTTCTATATTTTTCTTAAAACTTAAAAGATTTTCTCCTAATTCTATTTTCTGACTGCAAGTCACAGACGGACTGCTTAAATAATCAATATAATTTCCGTCCTCCTCATGCCTTATATAAAGATATCCTCCGTACCTTTCTATCAACTTCTGCTGTATTGATTCATATGTATTCAGAAATGTACTGTCCGCCGCTGAAATCAGGTTGTCTGTATTGGAATTATCTCCGTCTGTTACATTTACTATCCCTATTTTAAATGAATGTATATTATCTATACCCGCTTTTTCATTGTGACGCTGAATAAAAAACGTCAGTAATTCGTGTATTGTTTTACGGCTTTCTCCTTCGGAATAATCGTAATTCTGCTGAATCGTATCACACAGAAACGCCAATTCTCCTTCACATATAACCTTTTTTTCGTTGTAAAATCCTAATTCCGTACTTAGTACCCTTCCTCGGAAAAGCGGCTCTGCTTCACCGTCTTTCACTATCTGTACTATTGATTTTGTATTATCTGTCAATTCATAGCACGGATGCGATGGATACATTGTAAACGTAAACGTTCCGGCAGCATTTACCGCAAGGTCAACCTGAGGATTAATTAATTCATACCCAGGACGGTCGTACTTTCCTGTTCCAAAGAAAAATTGTCCGTCAATTGTTACTATATACATTATTCCCTCCTTACAGTTTTGCCTGCGGTATTGCTATACTTACCGTTCCCGACGTTTCTGTTGAAATTTTTATATCATGAACACCGCTTATTACTACTGGTATAGCAGAACCCGGACTGGTAAGATTTGTATACTTTCCGTATAAAATACCGTCAATGTACAAATCCCATCTTTTCACATTATCTGAAACAGAAAATTTTGCCCTTACAACTTTTCTTCCGAAATCTATCTGAAAATCGGTTTCTCTTTCAAATCCGAAATTACGGTCGGCGTATTCCTGTATGGAAAGCGTCCCGTCACTGGAAACATAACGGTTTAAAAGTGCCAGATCTTCCTTCGTTACCATACCGTCAAGATTCATATCGGCACGCGTTATCTGGTCTTTAGTTATTGCGCTTGCCCCTATTAATCCGTTCAATTTACCCGAATCAATCACATCAATAACACCGTCCTTATTCACGTCTCCGTATCCGGCAGGGAAAGTCACAGATTTCAAGGTTTTCGTTATAACCTTATCGGTTATACTCACTTTATACGGCTCGCAGTCGCATTCAATTATTATTCTGCTGATTCTGCTTTCCGTAAGACTGATCGACGTAATCCTGCCGATATAACGGTAACCTGAATCATCGTCCAGTATAATACTGTCAAAATGTTTGCCATGCAAATCATTCTGAATATCCGAATACATTGAAAGCAGTTCATTTCCTAAAAGTTCAGTACTGAATTCAAGTTTGATTTTCCTGTTGTTGTATTTTACATCACCGAAATATTCCGTCATATCAAGACTGCCGTCTGCGCCCGGAATATCAACTGTTTCAAGCTTTGGGGACGGTGTTTCAATAGTTTTCTTTGAAAGTACCAGTCCATAGCTGCTTGTATGGATTTCTCCGAATTTTACTCCCTTATACATTAACGCAGTCCCCTCCTTTTCATTCTGCTTATATTACCCAATGCTCCGTCCATTGCAGGGGCGATTTCTCCAACCAGCGCACCGCTGTCAAGGTATACCTTTTGTCCCTTGATTACTTCAATCAGCTCGTTTAGCTTGTTTAGTATCGCTGTGTTGGACGGCGAATTTGTAGTATGCTCTGTTCGTTCAACTGCTGGTATTTGAATAACTTCTGCATTTGCGAATCTTGTGTTTATAGCAAAATCCATCGGTTTCATAGGAGTGCGGTTATTTATACCGGATTTCAAAGCGTTTACGGCTGAATCCGCATATTGTTGTGTAGTCTTTATAGTATTACTTTCTTCATCACTGATACCTTCAGAAAAACCAAGTCCAAAAAATTGTCCCATCTTACGGGTGACTCTTGACGGAGAATGTTCGTCTAATGCTTTCTGCAATGCCGCAGCGGCTGCGTTACCCACTTCGCGCGCAGCTGAAATAGCACTGTCAATTTGAGAACGCATACCCTCGCTGAATCCCCATGCAAAATTGGCACCGTGAGACGTGGTGTCTCTATCTAATTCCTTTTCGGCACTTTCTGCGACTGTTCGTGCCGCAACAGTAACAAATCCAGTTGAACTTTCTAAACCTTTACCAAACTTTTCAGCCGCTGCCACACCTTGCTCATTAGCCATACGCTGCGCTTCTGTAAGTTCATCATGAGAAATATTACGCAGCATTGTATATGTGTTAATCATTTCGTCTGTAACAGATTCATCGCCTTTTTTCTGTGCTTCAACAAGATTATCAACCATCTGTGAAAAATCGTTGTACTGTGAATCAAGCTCTTCAACAGTTGCATTTCCGGCAGTCAGCATATTATAGGAATACTCGGCGGCGTATCTCTGCATTGCGCCTATGTTTCCTTCCATAGCCGCTGTTTGCAGGTCGCTATATTTAGTTATCTCATTGTTATATCCATTAATATTTTTGGTTTCTGTTTCAACTGTACCGTTTAGACTTTTTATATTTTCTTCTAATCTTTGAACATCGCCACAATAACCGCTAGGGTCAAAACCCTCCGGCACTATACCGGTTTCGTCCCATTCTTTCCGCTTATCATGCAAATCGTCAAGTTCTTCTTCCAACTCGTTAATTTCAGATTCTGCTTTAACTTTCGCTTGTATTGATTCAGCACGGTCAGCTATTGCTTTATCATAATTTTCTTGCCCTTTTTCAAGCATGCTTTCAGCTTGCTTTTTTAAGATAATATTGTCAATTTCATCTGCAATTTCCTTATATCCTTTTAGCTGCCCGTCAACAATTTCAAGAGAAGTATCTAACGCAGGATTCAACTCGTCAATTATCTGCTGAACGGTATATTCACAATGTTCTTTTATTTTGCCGTTTTTGTCAACAACAGTACTTAATCTGTCGGCTAAGTCGCCATAATGGTTATATTCTTCAAGCACCGACTGTCCTATATCAGCATTTTTCTGTTTTATATCGTCAAGCTTTTCTGACATTTTATTGGCATTGTCAGCCATTTTAAGATATTCTTCAGATACTTGACTTGTCTCTTTATGAATCAAATTCAATGGGTCAATAAAATCAAGAACATCTTGAAGTAGTGTCGGAAGATATTCCACAATCAAGTCTATTGTATCTACCACTATTTTAAACACAGGTTTAACAAATTTCCAAATATTTTTTATAACAGGTACTAGCTGCTCAATAATAGCTTTTGCTGATTTAAGAGCGTCCTTAATTATCGGTAGAACAGATTTACCTATGCTGCTTAATATCGGTGTAAGCTCTTGTGCAAGATATTTTCCAATATCCATAACAACATCAATAGCAGATAAAAGCTTATCCTGCACTGTTGGCAGCCAATCTGTAGCCTTCTCCACAAGATTACGCAGAACCGGAGTAAGCTTATCTGAAATGGCGATTTGTGCGCCTTCCAATGCGGATTTAAAAAGCGTAACATCGCCCTCAAGATTATCCAGTCGGATTTCTGCCATTTTCTCAGATGCGCCCGTACAATTCTTTATAGAATCTGTAAGCTTATCGAAATCTTCATCGCTTGAATTAATCAACGCTAACAGTCCCGACATTCCTTCTTTTCCGGCGATTGCAGAAGCGTACTGGGTTTTCTGGACTTCGTCAAGGTCTGCAAAGCTTATTCGCAAATCAGACAGCGTTTCTCCGAATGATTTAGTTTTTCCGTCTGAATCTGTTAATGATATACCAAGATCGTCCATAGCTCCGGCTACTGTATCAGTAGGAGAAGCAAGATTTGTTATAATATTTCTCAATGACGTACCGGACTGTGAACCCTTTATTCCGGAATTCGCCATAAGTCCTATTGCCGCTGACATATCTTCAATGTTATATCCCATGGCTCCCGCAAGAGGAGCAACATATTTAAACGTTTCTCCCATCATGCCTACATTGGTATTTGCATTTGTTGCGGTCTGCGCCAGTACGTCCGCAAAATATGTGCTCTGGTCTGCACTCATTCCGAAAGCAGTCATAGCGTCCGTTACAATATCAGAGGTTGTAGCCAAATCTTCACCGGAAGCTGCCGCTAAATTCATTACTCCGGCAAGTCCGTTTGTTATATCAGTGGTTTTCCAACCAGCCATTGCCATATATTCCATAGCTTGTGCTGATTCAGTAGCGGAAAATGCTGTTGTAGCACCCATTTCTTGCGCTTTGGCTCTCAAAATTTCAAATTCCTCGCCTGTTGCTCCTGATATCGCCGCAACAGTCGACATCTGTGAATCAAAGTCCATTCCTGCGCTTATGCACGCCTTGCCAAAATCCTTTATTTTGTCAACAGCAAATGCGGCAACAACCGCCGCTCCTATTTTCTTTAGGGCTTTGGTCATGCTGCTTTCAGTTTTTTCAGCGGTATCATTAACCGTATCTTTTATTTTTTCAGATGAATCCTTATAGGTATCAGTTGTTTCATCAACCTCTGAATTAACCTTCTTGTGTGTTTCTTTAGCAACGTATCCCATATCAGCATAAGCTTTTTTATTGGCTTCACTTTGGGTCATACCTTGCTTTTTATACTCAGCCGCTAATTTCATTGCATCGGATTTTATTTCGTTAACTGTTTTACCTGATTCTGACGCAATTTGTTTAAGACTTTTACTTGTAGTCTGTTGGCTTTCATTAAAAGAACTACCAATTTTTTTAGATTGTTTTGCAGTTTCATCAATCGCCCTGTTAGCTTCGGAATTATCAACAGCGATTTTACCAAATAGTTTAAATATTTCCATGTTCCACCTCCTCATAAGGATTGAAATTTGCTAAAGTGCGGCTTGATTCTGCAAGCATTTCAGAAATATCCGGCGTTTCAATTTCCGGCGGTATTACTAAATCTCTGAATTCTCCCCATGTTTTGCCTGTAGCCTTGTTAAGCCATATCTCCCATACCTTTTCTTCTTCGTGTATATCTATAAACTGTGATATAAAACTCGTAAACTGACCAGTTTGTATATATCCGTCAAGCAAGTCAAACGGAGATGAATATCTTGAGAAAATCATATCAAAGAAATTTACTCCCGCTTCTCCTCCTTGACCAAGTATTTTGATACAACCGTAAAAAAATCCTTAAATTCTTCCTTTGTTAAAACCGCTTCAATCAGTTCTGCGAATTCACTCATTCCCAACTCAGATATTTCATTGGACTTCATTCCGCTTAAATCTGCAAGGAATGAATAAATATCTGTTTCACACCTCGGAATATTTTCTAAAACTGTTCCGGCTATTCCAATAATTACTTCAAGTCCTATCGCTGAAAAATCAGCGTTGCCTCTTATCTTCCCTTTTACAGATGGAGTATTAAAACAATTCTTAAATTCCGATATACCGATTTTTGAAATAATTTTAACCATTACAAATATATCTTTTGCACAAAGCTTTCTAAGTTCAAATTTCTTTTCTGACATTTTATTTACCTCACTTTTTAATTTTGAGTATGAAAAAAGCGTCCTAAAAAGAACGCTTGACTTTTTATGAAATTGTGGTATAATAAAAGTGAAAAGGGCAACTGCGATAAGCGGTTCTCCCGAAATGTTAGTTAAAAATAACCGTCACAATTTGCAGAGAGTGCGGTTATTTTTCTTTTATGTAGAAAAATTTTACTTCTTGTTAAAAATGTCTTTTGCGACTTTGTAAACAAGAGCGATAACGCCTGTGAGCATTGAGACAAATAAACATAAGTCTGAAAATGTCATCATGGCTTATCACCTCCCTTGTCAGGGAGAAACCGCCTACCGAACGCAATAGGAAAAGCGTTCGGCAGACTTGCCCTAAAGATGGCAAGCCTACCGTTTTATGCAGAAACCCGATTCACTTTTTAGTCCTGATTTACTCAGGACTTTTTTATTATATCACGAAAGTATTATTTTGTCAATTTATATCGTTTTTGGATAATAAATATGATATGGCAACGTAACAGGGTTATTGGTCAAATCTGCATAGCATTCAAACGTTGCCTTAATAACTGTAGCTTCTTTGTTTTTACCTTCAATTTCAAGTCCGCTGGTGCAGAGAGCGTATTCAAAAATAACTACAATATCTCTTCCGTCAAGGGTCTTTCCGACAAAACCAAGGTTTTCTATGTAATCGCCTTCGCTTATTTTTTGATTGGAAATTATCTCGGTATATCTTGAAGATATCTCTCCCCCTGTATTCAATGCGCCAACAACCATCATTTTCAGTATTTCCGGCGTTACTTCAATAATATTGGCTTCAACCTTAGCAGTCTCACCCGTTTTTACTGCGAGACCTTTGACTTTTACCGTTGCTCCGTCTACTTCAACATCGCTGAATTCCGGTATAATGGAAAGCTTTGTGCCGCCGCTTGTTGCGCCTATTACCGTACTTATCAGATTCCAGCCTGTATATTTTTCAAAATATGTTTTATTTTGTATAAATGATTCGTCAGTAGTTTCAGTGTACGATACTCCTCCGCTTGAACCGCCTGATATAGTGTAATAGGTTTTGTCGGGGTGTTTATACGTATCAGTTGTCGGTGCATAATGCTCGCCGTATTTTAATCCCTTGTGGAATGTTCCGGCACCAAACATTATATTCCCCGGTGTATTTTTAGATATGCCTGAATGCAGTACTTCATCATTAATTCCTGCCATGTTATTTCACTCTCCATTCTTTTACTTTTAAATTTATTTGTATTCGTTTGAGTTCGTCAACTCCTGTAGGAACAGGCATTGACGAGGTATAGAAAACGGCAATACCCGTTTTATCTTCGAGTATCGCCGTTAATCCGTCTTCCGGAAAAATATTTTTTATTTCAGCTTTTACTTGCTCAAGACTCAGCCATGAATCCCGTGTTGTTCCTGTAAGAAGAAATGTACTATTACTTTCCCCGTCCTCATTGATAGGCTCAGATTCAGTATATGAACCGATAAAATAAGGATACTGAATATCCTTTGTCCATTCTTCAAAACAATATGGGATTCCAGCGGCATTAAGCTTGTCGGCTATAAATTTAAGTCCGTTTACCGTCATTTTCCCATCTCCGATTTTATAATCCGCTCCGCCTCTTTGACTATGGCGGAACGTTTTGTCTCAAATGCATTATGTAACATTCTTCGGGGTTTTTTACCGTTAGTTTTATAAAATGCTTTCCCATTTTTACCATACACAATCACTACTTTCCCATTATATGACGGTCTTTTCTTGCCTACATATCCATCAACTGGAACATACCATGGAGTATTTCTTCCTTTTTCTAACGCGTAATCGCCAGTGCCAAATTCCTCCCATATTGCATTTTCAATTTTATTACCTATTATAGCTTCGCCCTTAGATTCATCAACAGCGAACCCCCATTTGTTTTCAGTATCAGTAGTTGCACCCACTACGGTATTTTGTTTAGCCTGAGATTCTATAACTTCAGCCGCCTGATATAGCCAGCTAATAATTGCATCATTCAAAGCGGCTTTAACCTTAATGGAATCGTCCTTTAATTCAACACTCATCACTGTCCTCCCGTAAATTTCAGATAGATTTCCAACTGTTCATTCAACTCCATAGGATTATCAATAATCATGATATCGTATATTTTGCCGTTAATAACAACTCTGCTTTTTTCAGCAGAAATACTCTTGTCAAGACTTACATAATCACAAATAAAAATATGGGTTGATTCCTGTATTTTAGCATTGTAGGTATTGTATTTAGAATCTCCTCCTGACATGTCAAGAAAGCCGATTATGCTTTGAATTGTTTTCCACGCTTTTACAGCTTCGCCGATTTCATTTGTTGTTGATTTGAAAACCTGAAAATCCGCTTTAATATTACCGCCTATCCCTTTCATGCTAAAACCTCGCTTTTATATACGGTTTCAAAAAGCCTAACAGGGATTTTGGATAACCCATAATCGAATTATCACTGTCCATATTAAAATATGTCACTGAATGCCTTGATATTGTTTCTGACTGAATCCCCACCTTGTCACGATTCTGCAAGTCCCATTTCAGCATATTCACCGCACCCATTATAACATCGGGCGGATACTCTACTTTTGTTATTAGATTCTTCTGACAATCAATCAGATCACTGTCAGTAATTATTCCTGTGTCGGAAATTTCTTTGACTGTATATACTCCGTTATTCAGCAAACTGTCGGAAATCTGAATGGTATCCCCAATTTTAAGATACTGCGGAGGAGTTAATATTTGATTATCCAGTACCGCAGACTGAGAGCGTATAGAACGCAACTGAAAGTTATTATTTGTGTATTTACGAATTAATGATTCCAGTGCCTGAAGCTTTACTTCAAGCACCGGATCGGATTCTTCTGTCTCTATGTACTGCTTTAAATCAGCAGCTGAGATAATCATAAAAAATCACCTTATTTCTTAAACTTTGCAAGTACAATTTTAGCGTCATTTGTTAATGCTACTCCATAATATTTTGCGGCTGTAATGTCATGACGCTGTGCTTTCGGGAACCATTCATGATCAACCTGAGTGTCCTTTTTCAGGAAGATTGTCAGTGCCGGAAGCTCGTCTTCTGTATACTCAGTTTCCGGATTATCCGGCTGTAACTTGATAATCGGACAAAGATAATACTGTGAAGCTGCTGCAACGGAATTTACTTTATCACCCACCCCAAGCTTTGCCTGGCAATACGGCTGAACTGTTGAAAGTTTCTTAGCTGTAGAGGATTCTGTGCCGTTCTCTGCAACAATGGTAATCGTACCATCTTCTGCCTTTTCGTACTGAATAAGCTTTACCTTTTTGGACTTCTTAATCCAACAGCCTGCTATCTTACCGATCGCACCGTTTACAGCAACACCGCTTGTGAATTTATCAGCCGACAGGAAATCATCGTCTTTGAGAAGTGTTGCTTCTTGTGCCGGATTGATAAACATAACCTTTTCAATTCCGTCCTCTTCATCTTCAAACTTTGCGTTTGCATCGACAATTCCATCATAGGAAACCGCCGCAAGTGTTGAAGCCGCATAAATATTAGTACCTGTGTATGCTGCATCAAGTACGTCATTGTCAACCTTACCGGCTATGGATTTTGAAAGCTGTGTTTCAGCCTGACCGATCGGATTTCCCAAACCGCTGTTAATAGCTGTCTGATAAATCGAAATCGACTTACCGGCACATTTGATTGTGAATGTTGTGCTTGAAGCTGTTAGCTTTGCAGTCTGCATTTCGTTCCCCTGCTCAGGGTCAAAGTCCTCAGCATCACCTACATAATTCCATGATGGTACTGTCTTTGTATCACCGGCGGTGCCCTGTAATGTAGTATCAACCTTTGCATAAGGAGTAAGCTTACATAGAGCTACCGTTTTTGCTTCAATCATATCCCCCATTACTTGTGGATTAATAATGTCATTTAATTTAGTTACTGACATAATAAATTACCTGCCTTTCTTAATTTTTCATGGCTTCATTATATGCATCAGGATTTTCAGCATATAAAGCTGCCCTTTCCGCATAGGGTTTCTTCAGAATTTCATCCTTAGTTAATGTATTTTCTTCCCTGCCGCCGGGAAGTCTGTTGTCTCCCAAAACCTTAAAGCCGCCTTTATTTTCACCAGATTCAAACATATTCGGGAACTGTGTTTTCAGTCCGGAAAGCTTATCCTCCCAGCCTTTGATATTACCGTTTTCATCAAGTTCTAGTTTTTCGCCTTTTTCATTCAGCTTGAATGTAAGATAATCCACATCGGCAGCTTTTGCGGAAAGCAACGCGACTTTAACAGCGGATTTGAGTCTGGTTTCTTCAAGCTGCTCCTGTAGATTGATAATATCGGTTTCATATCCGGAAATTTTAGCTTGTAAATCCTCATTGCCGTTTGTTGCTTTTTTCAAATCTGCAATAAGCGTATTAGCTGTGGCAAGTTCAGTTTCCTTACCTTTGAGAGTTTCATTTAAAGCATCGTAATCGCTTTTATTTACATATTCTCCGGTACTGATATTTCCGATTTTCACCTGTTTGTCCTTGTTTGCTTCTGAACCGTTATACTCATTGATTTTAGATTCAAATTGAGAGTACAGTTCATCACCCAGAATTGCTTTTAAAAATTCCATTTAAATCTCCTTTCTAAGCAGTTTTATGTCATGCTTAGGACAGTGCGTGACCGCACGGGACATATAAAAAGCACCTCGGTGAAGTGCTTAATCAACTATTCAATTATATCAATGCCATATTCTTTAGCACATTCGTGCTCAATTCTGCAACCTCTTGCATCATTCCAGCCTTTGCAGAAGTAAACCACATCAGCAGATGAAAGAAGTTCAATCGACTTACCGAGAAACCATAAAGGCTTAGTTTCAGCAGGAGCGTTTTGAAAAAATGAATCAATAACTTCAATATCATCTTTCATGATATCCTTAGCAATTGTAATCGCTTCGTTTCGCTCTCGGAGAATTTCTTCGTCTGTTTTTCCTCGCATTGGCTGTGAAATAAATAATTTTTTCATAAAGTTGACCTCTTTCTTAAATTTTGGGCATTAAAAAAGCACCTCTTTCGAGATGCTTGTAAACTATTTATTTTTATTCATTACATAAACTAACAGCCGCATAGCAGCACTTTCCGTCATGCCATGCTCCGCAATTTTCTTTTTCACAATCCATGAGTTCAAAAACTGTCTGAGTTACTATTTTGCCATCTGTAAAATTCTGATTGTCATCTGGATTCTGATTCCAGTTTTGCAATTGAGTTTCAGACTTTCTATTATACGGGCATTTCATTTTATCACCTCTTTTTACGCATAAGAAAACCGCCTCATGGGCGGTTATTCCTCAACTATTTCAAATTCATTCGGTGGATAAAGATAATCTTCATCAGTTTCATCTATAATACGATAAGCACCGTCTTCCATAGCAATAACTTCATATATCTTATCTTTCAATAATGATACCTTATAATAATCACCTATATATTTTACTTTCATTTTTTCGACCACCCTTTGATCTTCATTTCCTTTATACCTACTGTTTCTTCTTCAAACCAATGTACATTTGCTTTTCTGGTTGTTCCGCTTTCATCGGTAACATCAGTATAACCTTTTGCGTGAAACCATTCTTCAGACTTCCCACCATAATTTTCAACAAGAAAATCACGAACACGAAGTTCTTTGTCAGAACCTTTTCCTGCAAAAACTTCATACTTATCAAAAACAGGATTTTTTATAGGTGATAAACTCCCATCAGGTAATTTCACTCCATATTCTCCTGTAATTGTACGAGTAGCAATTGTTTTTCCGCTTTCAGTCGTTCTATAACTTATATTACTTTTTATTATACCACTTCCGCTGGAATTGTCAATATAATCCCAGTACTTTTGCTTAAAATCATAGTAATCTTTTACATTATCAAAATACATCAGCTCGCCGGTTTCATTATTCCGCTTAGTAAATGCGCCGTCTAAATCCCATCGGGGCTTTGTAAGTAAAACGCATCTGCAATTACAATCCTCCGCCGCAACTCCAAAATTCAGCGGAGCACAAGCTGTCAAACCATCTACTTCAAAATCTTCCTCCAGTTCTCTTACCTGACCGTCAAGCTGTCTGTGATGCGGGCGTGTCACACCATCAAGGGTAGCGTCCCAGACTTTAACAGTATCCGCTCCTCTCGCTTTTGCTTTTAAGGCAGCGTCAAGAGCGGAACGATTATGTATCCTGTTACCCTCTGTTCTAACAATTCTCATTGACTGATTGACCGTGATATTTGCATGACTGCGTATATTTCGCGCTATTTCAGCATACGGCGATGCTGTCGATATTCCTCTTGAAATCTCGGAAGAAATACGCTTTTTCAGATCGCTTACGTTATTCCCCATTTTAGTATAAAGTCCCTCAGAGATTTTACTGTCAAGTATTATGGCTTCAACAATTTCCTCCTGATTAATAGGAAAAATCAACGGTATTCCCTGCCCCTGCAAATCGTAAAGCGTACCAATAAATCCGTCTTCATAACAATCTTTCAAGTAATCGCTTACCGATTCATATTGATTGCTGTTTAGATTTTCAAGTATAGCCGAAACCTGACCTTTTAAAGCTTTTTGATATTCTATCCGATAAATTTTTGATTGTGTCAATTCATCTGATAAAAGTATCTTTATTTTTTCGTCAATTTCTGAAATAGACGATTCATAAATCTTTTTCAATTCAGAAAGTATCTCTTTTTCACTTTTAAGCTGATGTTTAAGCAGTTCCTTTTGCCGATTATTCATTTTGCGTTTTTCCTTATATCCTTAAGAGCTTCGGCATATTTATTATTGTAATCAGTACGTATATTTGCCTTTTCCGTTTTAGCAGAAGCGCTTATTGAGTTTCTCTGATTTTTTGCATCAGATGTAACACCCGCTTTTCTTTTTGCATATGTTTCCCGTACTTTAGAAATTTCCTCCTGAATACGCTGCTTGGCAAACTTCTTTTGATCCGGATTCATATTTTGCAATTTAGTTCTGAGACTGGTAATTATATTGGAACATGACTTCGCAAACATTTCTCTTTTTGCCTTGGCAGCAGCGGTAACATCTGCTCTTTGCCCCTGTGCCTTTTTGGTTACGCTTTCAAGCTTCTGCTTTTTCTCTGCACTCAGCTTATCCTTGACATACGCCGCCATTTCCTTTTGGGAATTCGTCATGCCTTTTGTGGATTGCCGACCTTTAAGCTTTTTATGCTTTTCATAATACTCGTGCGCCTTTACGGGGTCATAATATTTACTTGCATATGCCATTTAACCCAACTCCTCTAATAAACTTTCTAACATGTCAAGTACGGCTTGCTGTGTTTGCTGTTCTCCGTCTGATATATCTTCTCCTTCAATTGCCGATTCGGCAGCTAAAAGACTTTCGTCTGCGTTTTCCAAATCCGGAAGCTTATCCTTAATTTCTTCGTAATCAATATCAAGTACCTCGCATATGTTCTGCATAAGCGTTTCACTGTCAAGCTGCGCCGCAAGATTCAGCAGCGTATTGATTCTCACAGACTGTTCCTGCGCTTCTGTAAGTTTAATTTGTGCGTTTTCCTGCGCATTGCTCATAACTTCACGCTTAAAATTAAAATAAACGTCTTTCATTTGATAATCGGTCTTGTTATGCTTATTTATTTCGTCAAGTACCGGCTTTAAAAGTTTTCTCAAAAATTGCTTTAATCGGATTTCAAGCTTTGAACATTTCAGGTCAAGCAGTGAGTATGCCGCCTTGATCGCAATATTGGTTGTAGCGTTGGTATCTTTCAATCCGGAAGTATTAAGCCCCATTCCAAATCGGTAAATATTTTTCTCATCAAGTTCAAGCTTGGCTTGTCTTGCCTGATACGGAATGTCAACGGTTTTTACATCAACATCACCGTCTTCCCCAACTCCGATCATCTTTTTTGTCTTTAAATTCTGCTGCAATTCGTTGAGGTCGTTGCCCTGAAAACCCTTTACTGCATATACCGGAGTATCAAAATCAGCAAGATTATTTGAAAGACTTGAAGCCATCAAGTCGTAATCATCAATCAGGTCTTTTACGGCTTTTAGTCCTGTAATTTGCTTTTTGTTATTGTCCAGACGGAAAAACGGAATAAATCCGAATCCCTTAAAATACGTCTTTTCACCCTTTGAATATAAAGTATGCGGTCTGGGATTTATTTTTTCTGATTCGTCTTTTTCAATTTTTCCATCGTTACTCTGAACAAAATAATAAACCTGTTCTTTATCCCATACCTGAATTTTCGCTATTTTTTTATACCCTTTTTCAATGCGGTCTATATATTTGTAAATTACGCAATCCGTATCGCTGTCAGTATCCTTTGATCGAACCTCAACTACCCCCAAAGAATCGGCACACTGAAATGAAATTCTATCCTCGGAATTTTTATAGGCGTACATGTATTCAAATCCTTTTGCTATACAGCCCGTAAGCGTTTCCGATAATTCAGCGGAAAAATCTTCATTGCAGTTGAAATAATCGTCCAGTTCTTGCTGAAGTTCCGGTATATCCGATTTTATGTATTCATCACCCGAAAGCATATACTGTACCGCCTGATCTACAAGTTCGGCAAAGAAAGCATGTGGAATCCTGTAATTTGCTCTGTACTTATCTTCAATCAAAATTCCGTCATCATTGTAATAAAATAAACGGTAGTCTTTTATGTCATGCTCCCCTTCATAATATGACTGTCCTTTTCTTGCATGCAGTTTCTTTTCAGAACTGTAATCCTCTGAAATAATCCGCTGTATTTCCTCAGCTGTCAGCATTTTTTCACCTCCATTAATAAAGCCATTGATTTTTCTTGTTTAATATCGTATTACAAAAATACCTTACTGCGTCCATAGCGTGGTCATGTTCTTTAACCGGTTTATCGTCACCATGTTTAGCCGCTTTTTCGTCCCAAACATACGCGGTAAATTCTGAAATGGCATTCGTGCAGCAATTCATAAACGAAATCTTTTCACCCTCAAGAAGTGAACTTGTAAATCTAATTCCTTCCAAAACATCGTTATCAGCTTTGCCCACCGGAAGTCCTTTTCGTCTCAGACACGCTATAAAGCTTGCCGCCGATGGGTCTACGATAATCAATCTTATTTTTTTATCGCCAATAAATTCGATCATATCTTTCGCATATTCTTCATCAGTTTTTTGCACGCCTTTTAATCTGCCGTCATAATAATATTCTTTGGCACAAATCCATCTGCCGTCTTTTGCTTTTTCCCACAATAAAAATGCAGTAGAATTCAGCGTGCCATAGTCCACGGAAATGTATTTTGCATTATTATCATCAATTTTGGGTAATTCAGAAAGTACATGCTTCTGTTTTGAAAACATATCATATATAACCCCCTCCGCTAATACCCACAGTCCCTTAATATATCTGTCATGAAACACTCCTGTAAATTGTTTTTC
>OCPR01001316.1_pt1 | contig 16293 bp, 17 predicted proteins | sample 1538611 | NCBI WGS metagenome assembly OCPR01 (sample SAMN04571711, study PRJEB22368) | human gut metagenome | biome: human gut; material: stool | host: Homo sapiens | place: Luxembourg | collected 2012-09-28
TGCAGAGGAAATTATGATACGAATTTCTGAAATAGGCGCTGTGATTTCCGATGTTGCTGAAATAGCAGATTATCGCATGGTGTACCTGTCAGGCAAACAGCTACAGCGTATCGATTGAAAATTGTCATCCTGACAGTACAGGCAAATTAAACAGTAAGACTTACAACAGCCTTGTTGAACTTTGCGTTTATTTATGTAAAAAGTACAAGCTGAATGAAAATGATTTGATTCGTCACTATGACGTTACAGGTAAAGTTTGCCCGAAAGGATTTGTTCCGAAGTCAAAGGGCGGCTCAGACGATAACAGCAATACTGCTTGGAAAAAATTTAAGGCGGACGTTAAAGCTAAGCTTAATAGTACAGCAGCATCGTCTTCAAATACTCAAAAGCTTTATCGTGTACGCAAATCATGGTCTGATGCAAAAAACCAGATCGGTGCGTATTCTTCTTTGGAAAATGCGAAAAAGGCTTGTAAGAGCGGTTATACCGTCTATGATTGGAACGGCAAGTCTGTTTACAGTAAGTCGGCAGCAACGTTAAAAAAAGGCGATAAAGTAAAGGTTAAATCAGGAGCTAAGGATTACAGCGGCAGCAGTCTTGCAAGCTTTGTATATAAAAATACATATACGATTCTTGAAATCAGCGGTGATCGTGTTGTAATCGGCGTAAATGGAGCTGTTACGGCTGCAGTGCATAAAAATAATTTGACAAAAGCATAAATTTAAGGAGCAGAAATCTGCTCCTTATTTTATAAATTAATTTTTGGAGGTATTTATATGAAAAGTTTTATTCCATGGATAGGCGGCAAGAGTTTTCTTGCAAAGAAAATTGTATCAATGTTTCCGGATGATTTTGACAGGTACATTGAAGTATTCGGAGGCGGAGGTTCTGTGCTTTTTGCCAAGGACAAACATGCTCCGCTGGAGGTTTACAATGATGCAAACGGTCAGCTTGTGAATTTATTCAGATGTATACGCTTTCACCGTGAAGAGCTTCAGCGTGAAATTTCAGGTTATATTAATGCAAGAGAAATTTTTGAAGATATAAAGGCGCAGATAAATGTAAGGGGTATGACCGATATCCAAAGAGCAGCGATGTTTTATATTCAAATCAAGATCAGTTACGGGGCAGACGGCAGAACTTATGGCTGCAACAAGAAGAACATCTCTCCGGAGTATTTGACTGAAATTGAAAGACGATTAAAATCAGGCGCAGGAGTGGTAATTGAACATAAGGATTTTGAAAATCTCATCAAAGTTTATGATCGTCCGAATGCACTTTTCTATTGTGATCCACCATATCATACAACGGAAAAATATTATGATGTATTGTTTACTGACAGTGATCACGAACGTTTAAAGAACTCTTTAAGCAATATTAAAGGACGATTTATTCTCTCTTACAATGACGATGAATATATACGTGAATTGTACAAGGACTTCAATATTACGGCTGTTGAAAGACAGAATAATCTTTCAAGCGGTTTGTACAAGGAACTTATTATAACAAATTATTGATGTTATTTTTTTTAGAACACAAATAACAGAATACGTTATTTGCGTATTAACAAAAGTATCATCGGAGGGCAATTTATGATTAAAATTAATTTACTGAAGCTGTTAAAAGAACGTGGAATGACGCAGTCGGAATTGTCTGAAATTACAGGAATCAGACCGTCTACAATCTGCGATATGTGTAATAACAACTGTGCGTTTCTGAAACTTGAAAATATAGATAAAATTTGCAGTAAGCTTGACTGCAAGCTAGAGAATTTCATTGAAATTGTCCCTTCGGCAGAAAGGACAGATAATGAAAGTATTAAGTTTATTTGACGGTATTTCCTGCGGTATGGCGGCGCTTGAACGTGCCGGCATACCTGTTGAAAGATATGCAGCATATGAAATTGATAAATATGCAATTAAAATCAGTGAGAAAAATTATCCCTTTATAGAACACTGCGGAAACGTATTTGACGGAGATTTTACGCAGTACAAGGGTTTTGACTTATTAATAGGCGGTTCGCCGTGTACATACTGGAGTATAGCGAAACGGAATCGTGAAACAACATGCGAAGGCGAAGGATTTAAATTTTTTATGCAGTATGTTCGTGCGCTGAAAGAAAGCAGCTGTAGATATTTTTTATATGAAAATAACTATAGTATACATAAGGATATAAAAGCGGAAATAAGCCGACAGCTGGGAGTAGAACCTATAATGATCAATTCTGCTCTCGTTTCAGCACAAAGCCGAAAACGCTGTTACTGGACTAACATTCCAAATGTTACTCAGCCGGATGATAAGGGTATTTTACTGAAAGATATTGTTGAAAGCGGTATGGCTTGGCAGGGAAAAACTTATTGCCTTACCGCAAATTACGGCAATGCATATTTGAAAAATACTCTTGAACGTCATCAAAGAACCATGATAGCTGAACCTGTTAGTTGTGCAGTCAGAAGCAGATATAAGGATACAGGAAACAGAAGTGAAAAAGCCGGCGGCGGAACTTTTTCGGCAATTGAAGCACGAAAAGACGGAAAAGCTAATTGCATGACAACTGTTACTAAAGATTCAATGGTACTTCAGCCTATTAGAATCGGAGATATAGGCAGTAGCTCTCAGGGACACAGGGTTTATTCTGTACGTGGCAAATCCGTTACAATTTCAGCAAGCGGCGGAGGTCAGGGCGGTTCTACCGGACTTTATAAGATTGATTTGCCTGATGGGGATTATATAATCAGGAAATTATCTCCTATTGAGTGCGAACGGCTTCAGACACTTCCGGATAATTATACCGAAGGAGTATCAAATACACAACGATATAAGCAGCTTGGAAACGGATGGACTGTTGATGTGATTGCCCATATTTTAAGTTTTATAAAATGATTAAAGACCATTTAAGGAGTTCTTTTTTTACTCTTTAAATGGTCTTTGATTTTAATTATTATAATTTTTACATAATTTGTTGATTTTTGGTAAATAATGGTGTATAATAAAATTATAGCCATGGTTAAATTAATTATTAAGGGGAAATTTTTTATGAAAAGATTAAGAAAAGCATATCATATTATAGTAGCAGCCGTAATGACTTTTTGTTTGATTTCATGTGCAGATAATGCAATATTGTCTGAAATATTTGCAAATACGATAGTTTCAGCGGATGAATATAATAGTTTTACTTATTCTATCAATAATGGAAATGCGTCCATCAGCAAATATAATGGAACAGCAGAAAATCTTGTTGTGCCGGAAAAAATTAACGGCTATCCAGTTACCAATATTTATGGCGGTGCATTTCAGAGTAATAATTACATTAAGAAAGTCACAATTAAAAGTAAGATAACTATATTATACGGAAGAATGTTTGCACATTGTTCAAATTTAGAAACAGTCATTTTACCCGAAACCCTAGTGGAAATTAAAGATGGAGCATTTAGTTCAAGCGGTATCGGATATATTACAATTCCGTCAAGTGTTACTGATATTAACAGGCAGTCATTTCAAGGATGTCAAAGGTTATCTACTGTAACCATTAAAGGAACAACTCATATACGCGGAGCAGCGTTTTATAATTGTAAAAATTTAATGAATGTTGAATTGCCATTATCGTGTACTTTAGATTCATCTGCATTTGATGAGTGTACAAATTTAAATTATATTAATGGGAAAAAGGTAACTATTATACCTCCAAAGAATCAATATCCTCTATTTGATGGGGAATTACATGATTTTGTTATAAATCAATTTGAAAGGTCAAATAATGTAGGTTTTATGAATATATATACAAGCGCATTTGCTTCTAAAGTGGTTTCAGATTATACGAACAGTTCAATGAATGATACACAGAAAGCCAAAGCCTTGCATGATTGGCTTTGCGATGCTGTAGATTATGACCATGAAACAACATCAGATTTAAAGAATCATGTTGACTATTCGGCTTTTTTGTATAGTACAACGGTATGTGACGGATATGCCAGAGCATATTATTTGTTAACCAAAGCTGCCGGCATAGAATCATATCTTGTTCATCTGGCAGGAGAACATGCATGGAATATAATAAAACTGGGAGATCATTATTTTCATGTTGATGCTACATGGGATGATGGAAAAGGTGTAGGAAATCGCAAATATGATTATTTCCTTTTAAGTGATTCTGAGATGAAAGCTTTAGGTGGAGCTCACTCGTCCTGGAGTTTAAGTTGTCCTACAATATTATTTACATATGATTATGGTCCTGTTCCTTTATCCAATTATATGTTAGGAGACATAAATAAAGATGGAACTATCGATGCCACCGACTTAACTCTTCTGCAAAATTATCTTTTGGGTAATGGTTCAATAAACAAAGGTGACGCCATTTTAGCTGATTTAAATTATGATGGTGTTGTTGATACTTTTGATCTCGTTGTATTAAGGCAGAAATTTAATAAACAATAAATGAAAAACCGGCAGGATCATTTCCTGCCAGTTTTTAGTATTTCAAGATGAAGAAAGTATTTTTTATATCGGTTAAAAATTAAGACCATTTAAAGGAAAAAATATGCCTTTAAACAGTCTTTTTTTATTTTGCTTGTCATTTTTTTGCAGTTTGCGTGTCAAGCAACAATTAGGAAAGCGCATATAGATCCGATACAGATCCCGATATAATTATACAGAAACCCTTTGACAGCCCCGAAAAAAGCAACGCCGAACGCACATCCTACAGCACCTGGCAATATTGGAATAATAACTTGTACTGCCTGTACAATTATAAAAAATATAGGTGCAAAGATCCCAGCTGAATCAAGCATGTGACGCATCTTTATTTCATCGGTCAATATGCCCGATTTATACCAATAAACAGACAGAGCAGACGTTATCAGTAACGAAACAAATTATTCGTTTATGGATAGAAATCCATTCCATAATCTTTTGCATATGTACCTCTGATCTATTTCTTTTTTTGTTTTGAAAAAAGATAAAATACTCCTGTTATAATTGCAAAAGCAATCAGCAGACATTGTATGATATCTGAATGTCCGGAAAAATCCATAAATGGATTATACCAATCCAATATTTTGATTACAAGTGATGTAAGTCCAAATATTATCAATCCATTGGATAATATATACAAAAAGATATTCTTTATTTTCATTATAATCCCTCCGTAATAAATATCCCATCCTGAATCTTATGTTCTGACTTGTAAGGATGATTTATGAATTTGTCTCCGTAGGTCATAAAGGAACAATGCCCTCCATCCAGATTGTAAGCTGCTTTACATCCTAAGTCTTCAAAAAACTGTGACATTTCGTCAGTAAACATACCTCTGGAATAATTCTTTTTTCTTCCGTCTACCAATAGAAAACAATAATGTCCCGGCTCATAGTATCCGATTGCAGTTCGTGGGTGGGATTCCAGGATATAGTCCCATGTTAGAAAATCTGTTTTGGCTTTTCCGTTTTCATCCAGAAGGCTTGGACCAAAGACCCAGCTTTGATATGCACCGGTGTCAATCAATGTCTGAGTATCTAATTCCTGCGGGGTATATATCTTCATCGTTCCGTCCCAATTCAGCACACATGTTTCCATATCTGTATCTGCATTACGGTAAATCACACCATTTCGGATAATTGTTCCATTATTTCTATGACGGTTATTACTATAAGAATCACCGTTTATCGCTAAAACAGACTTCAATCTTGCTGACATATCTGTTAATTTTTCTGAGTATCCAATACCATAAGTATCCTGAGCAAAAGCAGTCTGAATACAAGTAATATCACCGATATAAATATCTGCAAGGGTATAGGCTATCTTGGTACCGTATTTTTTATGTTTTCCTTTTTCCGACATATCAAGCCGATTGGTTTCAATATTTCCATAGCTTAATTCAATAGAGAGGTTTGGACTTTTATATTCGTTATCTGTAATAATTACAGTATTTGAAAAATGATTCGCAAATTTTTTATGCCAATCCTCTGTAGCTGCAATAACACGAGTAGCAGGATAATTATTATCATTATTGTTATATGAAGTTTTTCCTGAATTTTCACTCTGATAAATAATATCTTCTAAAGATGGTACTGCATGTACTCCGTAACGTGGTATTTTATAATAATAAATCCAAATTCCCAGTAACAAACTAACTGTAATTGCAATATCAGTTATAAGTACAATAAGTCGTTTTATCATTATTTCTTAGCCTCCCATAAGGATAAATGATGATTTGAAAGAATATCAAAAAATTTGCATACTATTAATCCAAGTACACTTCCAATCAGGACGCCTGCCAGAACATCTGTAGGAAAGTGAACATAAAGATACAATCTTGAAAATGCAATTATTGAAGCAAACACATAAGCTGCTATTCCCATTCGCCTGTCAGAGTGCATAATAATTGTAGCTGCAACAAAAGAGGATAGTGTATGTCCTGACGGAAAAGAATAGTCCTGAGGTGTAGAAATCAACATTTGCACCGTTTCATTGATCCAACAGGGACGTTCTCTTGCAATAAGATTTTTCAGCAAAATATTACCAATGATAACGCCTGCGGACAAACCCGTTCCAATCATGATTCCTATTTTTCGATATTTTTTGAAAAATATCATGATAATTGCTGCTGCAATCCATATCAATCCTCCATTGCCAAGAAATGTGATTTTAGGCATAAGAAAATCGAGAAAGGAGCAAGCCAAATGTTCGTGGATCCAATTTAATAAACGTAAATCAATATTTGTAATTGTCTGCATGATGTGTCCTCTCTGATCTTTGATATGATATTTTGTTCTTTTCAGGTATAAATATCAGGAATCGTTGTACCAACATACTGCCGATAAAAAGTATGATCTCCGTCATAATTTTGGCGGAAAATGCAGGGATCCCGATAGTTGTTAATATCTGTAATAACACAGTATTTGCGGCTAAAATGCCGAATGCCAACGTGAAATATTTCAGTGCTTTCATATGGTTTCCGTATGAATGAAAGACATATTTTTTATTCAGATGATAATTAAATCCGCAGCTGATAACTCGTGCTAAGATATTGCTAAAAAATATAGGATTCCTGAAAGATAATATTCCAAGGAAAAGTGAAAAAATATTAAAAAGAATATAATCCAACACGAAAGAAATAAAAGATGAGCCTGAAAATTTTAAAATAGATTGATAGATTCGCAGAGAATCTTTGAAAGGATGAAAATGTGAATATGTATTCCTGCCATTAAGATAAACCGTTCTTATAGGAACTTCTACCCAATCTACTCCACATTCAGCACAGTTGAGCAGCATATTCATTTCATACTCATATCGATCTCCTTTTATATTTAACATAAAAGGAATCAATTCTGTCCGAAACGCACGCAGACCTGTTTGTGTATCCAATAACTTTTTACCGCTTGCCAAAGAAAAGACTGCCCGGGTAACTGCATTTCCAAATCTGCTTCTTAAAGGAACTTTTCCCTCAAATTTTCTGACACCAAGTATCAGTTTTTCATTATGATATCGAAGCGACTGACAAACAGATACTATATCATTCGATTGATGTTGCCCGTCAGCATCAACAGTAACAATACCGCTTTCTTCGGGCATATACTCTGAAATATAATGCAGCGCTGTTTTAATTGCTCTGCCTTTTCCATAATTGACAGTATGATGCAGTATCGTAGCTTTATCCTTTAATCTTTCAAATATTACGTTTTTATCAGGAGAACTGCCATCGTTGACAATGACAATTCTATAATTCATACAATTCAATTCGGATACCAGATTTTCCAGTTCCTCATTTGGTTCATATGCTGGAATTACGACAACCATAATAAACACCTCCGTCACCAATTCCGGATTGAATTGCAGCTTGCGTTTTTCGTGGGTAATATACTTTCATGCAGACATTAACACACGCTCTGACTGCAAAACTTAAATCTGTATGAAAATCGTATTTCTGACTGTGATGATAACAATCCAGAACATATGTCAGATCCTGCTGCTCTATCCGGCTTTCACATTCTGATTTCAGCAAATCATACTTTTCAAAAGCATAGCAATTCAATGCACACTCGTAAAGAATATGTTCACGAATATTCCCGATAGCTCCGCCGGAATGTACAGAGCAGCAAAAGTCACTGACATAATGTGCCATTTTTCCGTATACAAGCAGCGTAAATAAAGAATTCCTTCCTGAAATTCGTTCCAGCTTTTTTTGTACATATTTGCCGGATTTTGCATAAAAGTGACGGTGTACAAACTGCATAGGTGATAAATCAGGAATAAGTGAACCTATACAAAATGCAGTTTTTTCCAAAAATGTAAATCCTGTATGTTCAGCTGCAATTTTCGCAATTATAAAATGTGTTCGTAATTTCATAATGATTCCTCTTTTCTAAGATTTCCATGTAGACTGTTTCGACATCCTTTGCAAACTTTTCTGCGGAATATTTTTGAGCTGTCTGTACTGCGTTTTCAGACATGCTTTTATACAACTCATCGTTAAATAAAAATGTTCTGATCAGTTCCGAAAATTCTTTGAAATCTGTGTATTGTCCGCCGTTTTTGCCGTTTGTTATCACGTCATTCAGACAATCATCTCTTCGGCATACAGCAGGTAAACCGCTTGCCAGTGCTTCAATATAGGTCAGTCCCTGCGTTTCACTCTGAGAGGCACTGAGAAATATATCTCCCAATCTGTAATAAGCAGCAATGTTTTCCGGCTCAACTGCACCTGTAAAAATCATCTTGTCAGATATGTTTTCAGCATAAGCAAGATCTTTCAGAGCATCAAGGTAGGGTCCGCCTCCTATAATTACAAAAACTGTATTTTCTATATCCAGTCGTTTAAAATATCTTATCAGCTCATCAATGTTCTTTTCCTTAGCAGCTCTGCCGACAGTAATCAGAACCCTGCTTTTTAGCGGTATGCCAAGTTTAGCTTTCAATTCATTTATTATGTTTACCGAAATTTCATCAGAAAATTTTTTCAATCTAAGACCTGTAGGAATAACTTTTATCGGTTGCTCTATGCCATAATCTTTCAGTAGTCTTTCGATTTTTTGACTGGGTGCAATGACTGCTTTAGTATGGCGAAGAATCCGCTTTGTCATCACTATTACCGCCTTTCTTCCCAAAGTAATACTGGGTGAGAAATAGTGGGTATAGTTTTCGTAAACCGTATGATAAGTATGAACGATTGGGCAATTTACCTCCGCCGCAATTCTCTTTGCCATAATAAAAGAAGAAAATTCAGACTGCGAATGAATAATATCCGGTTTCCAATCAATCAGCTTTTGCAGATGGCTCTGACTGATACGTAAGGCTGCTCTTGCTCCGCTGTAAATCCTGCCTACTCCTACAGAACCAATTCTATATACATTTTCGCTTTCACTGCTATGAAAATTCTCTGACGGACAAAGTATTTTTACATCATGTCCCAATCTGCGCAGTTCCGTTTCAAGATTGAGAATTGACGTAACCACACCGTTTATCGTTGGCGTATAACAATCGGCTGTAATCAGTATCTTCATATTTTTTCTCCTTTTCATTTTCTGTCTGCATTATAAATCAATTACATAACATCGCTATCATAATAATATAAAATATATGTAAAATCAGAATTCTCTTTTCTCAAACTTCATACTTGCAGCGGAAAGAAACAGGAGTGAAAAGCCAAGAAGAACGCCAATACCTAAAAACAGCCGGAACACCGGTACATTCTGTCCGATAATCATTTTATACAGTGTAAGATAGCTTGTAAAAATCGAGCTGCTGATTCTTGAAAAAACAAGCCCCAGAAGCGTAAATCCGCCATAAGCTGCAACTCCCATCCCAAAGGCAGATATTCCGTTTTTGCAGAATACAGATATAATACCTGCAAAAGAAACAAAAGCTGCTATTGGAATTACTGTAATGACGACTGACATCAGAACGGCAAATATATTTACTGATGTAAAGCCTGAAAATATCAGACTGAATATTAACGCTTCAATCACATTTGCAGCAGTCAGGAAAAACTCATAAACAATTACTGCCGCAAGCTTGCCGAAAAGAAGTTCTGTACGGCTGGCATGTTTTGTTAAAAGAAATCTCAATTCATTTCGCTCACATTCACTTGAAATCAAATCAGATGAAAGCATTAACGCTGTAAAGGGGACAAATACATAACAGCATAGGGAAAGAATTACATAAGGATAATTCTGTGAAGAAAATGAAATAATACTGTTTGAAATCAACCCGATTAATGCTCCGCATACCGTAATTCCCAATGTGACAGTCAGAATAATCCAATACTTTTTTCTTTGAAATATTTTATAGATTTCATTTTTTGAACAAATGCACAATGTATTCATTCTGCTGCCTCCTTTTCATTTATAATATGTAAATAATAGTCTTCTACGCTTCCGTATTCTATAATAGCAGTAGTTATACTGCTTTTATCTATGATATTACCATCCATCATAACTGCGGCCTTTGTACATATACGCTGAATTTCGTCTGCAATATGACTGGAAATCAGAATCGTACCTCCGCTTTGTGTATATGCTTTCAGAATATGACGTATTTTTGCTGTTCCTTTTATGTCCAATCCATTTGTAGGTTCGTCCAGAATAAGTAGTTTTGGTTTGTGCAGGATTGCCGCTCCAAAGCCCAGCCGCTGTTTCATTCCCATTGAGAATTTTTCAACAGGTTCATCCTTATATTTGGTAAGCTCCAGTTCCTCCAGGACTTCATCAATTCGCTTTTGTGAAAGTTCCGGATAAAACCTAAGCAGAATTTTCAAATTTTCATATGCTGTAAGATATGGATAAAAAACCGGATTTTCAATCATACAGCCCACCTGCGACATGACATCAATTTCCTCATCAGGCTTTTTTTCAAATATTCTGAATTCTCCGCTATCTGCATGAAGCAACCCAACGAGCATCTTCATGATGGTTGTTTTTCCGCATCCATTTGGTCCTAACAAACCGTAAATTTCACCTTGTTCTATTGTTAGGGATATATTTTCTGCTCCACGCTGATTTTTATACTTTTTGGTAAGATTTATTGCTTCTATTGCATACATTTTTACCACTCCTATATTTTCCCCGAAAGCCGCCGAAAAAATCCGGCGGTTAATTTTATCGGGAAACAATTTCTGTTATATACTGCCCTCTATTGCAAACACGGCATAAAAGCCAAAGGCTTTTGAGAGCCTAGTATAAATCAATCATCATTCTCATTTTCGAGCGAAGATGATTTTTGCAGAGATGATGTGTCTATCATCTGCGGTGTTGTAGAGCCGATATCTGAAACATTTGCATTTATTGTAATATCAATCTGTGTATCTTTGCCATCCGATGTCTGACCGCTGATAACAATTGTCATATTCTGTGCAGACAAATTTCCTTTTGCAATGTCTGCATCCATGGTGACGCTTTCAATTCTGGCATTCTGCGTAATAGGAAATTCCTGCAGCAGTATATCTCCTAAATCATTTTTGCCGTTTTCATTATTTATTCCTGCGTTCATCTCCGTAAAGGCGGAAGCGGCCACATTTGCAATCTCCGGAATCTGAACATCGGTCAGCGACACTGAAATCGTATCACCGTGTGAAACGAACTGATTGCTCAGATCTCCCACAAACAAATCCGCTGTCATTTCCGCAAGCTTAATCATATTAGGAGTAAGCATCTCGTTTTCATCACGCTTTTCCTTGCGGCTTTTTTCGGTGTATCTGCTGCCGTCGCTTTTGACTTTTATATTACAGTCGGAATACTCCTCCTGTACCATACTTTGTCCTGCGACATCTGCCACAACACTTGCATACTGAACTCCGGCAGACTTTTCGTAAACTGCACTGCCGCTTGCAATGACTTTTCCATTCTGCTTCATCTGAACAGCGGCATTGACAGTCAGATTGTCCTCGCTGATGGTATTTACTACAGCCGATTTGTAATTCTCATATGGATTACCTGCTGCATAGGAAACAACACCTGCCGTTCCCATCAGTGCCAAACCTGCTGCCATGCAAGCTGCTGTTATTTTCTTTGCTTTCATTTAAATCATTCCTTTCGTTGTTTTCCTCTTTCGAGGTTGACTTTATTATAAAACCACACAATAAACTAACGCTAACCCAATTATAAACAAAAGATAAAATGGCATTAAAACTTATATAAAAAATACGCACATCCGAAGATGTACGTATCATAATCTATTATTTTACCAGCAGCAGCGTTCCCGCAGTTATCAGAACAAGACCAATCATGGATTTTTTCGTCAGCTTTTCTTTCAGCACAAAGTAAGAAAAAGCAATCGTTACCAGAATACTCAGCCTATCAATCGGCACAACTACACTTGCCTGACCGTCCTGCAAAGCCTTATAATAACACAGCCATGACAATCCGGTGGTCAATCCCGAAAGACAAATAAACAGCATATTTCGTTTGCTGATAGTCTTGATCTCACTTTGTTTCCCTGTTACGAAAACCATGAGCCATGCCATAATCATCACAACAATTGTCCTTATGGCAGTACCAAGATTGGAATTAATTTCACTTATTCCGATTTTCCCGAGAATTGATGTCAGACTTGCAAATACTGCTGACAGAACAGCGTAGCATAACCAACCCCAGCCTTTTGTTTCATTGTCGGACTGCTTTTTGGTTATCATGAAATAAGTGCCAATACCAATCAAAAGCATACAAATAACTTTGACTGCACTGAGTTTTTCCCCAAGAACAAGGAAAGCAAGCAACATCGTCAGTATCGTACTTGACTTATCAATGGGCGCAACCTTGTTTACATTACCTATCTGCAAAGCCTTAAAATAGCAAAGCCAACTGCCTCCGGTTGAAAGTCCTGACAATATCAGAAATAACAGCGTTTTTCCTGAAATGCTGTCAATGTCTTGAAAAGCTCCGGTGAGCCAGACCATCAGCCAGGAAAAAATCAAAACTATAATTGTCCTGATAGCCGTGGCAACTGTGGAATCTATATTTTTGATTCCAATCTTTGCAAGCACGGCAGTAACTCCGGCAAAAAGAGCTGAACCAAATGCAAACGTAATCCACACAGGCACATCACCTACGCTCTGAAACGATATCCCGCACCCCAAACTGTTTCAATATAATGCGGATCGGAAGGATCGTCCTCGATTTTTTCACGAAGCCTGTTAATATGAACTGCCACTGTTGCATTATCACCGACAGAGTCCATGCCCCATATTCGCTCATACAGCGTTTCCTTATCAAAAACCATATCTGCATTTGTCACCAGAAAAAGCAACAGTTCATACTCTTTATTTTTCAAGCTGATTTCCCTTTCCTTTACAAATACACGATGTGATTTCGGATTGATACGAATCGCACCTACTGTTATTTCCGGCTGAATCTCCTGTATGCCGCCTTTCAGTCTGTTGTAGGTTGCAATATGTGCCTGTACTCTTGCAACAAGTTCTCCCGGCGAAAAGGGTTTTACGATGTAATCGTCTGCGCCAAGTCCCAGACCTCTGATCTTATCAATATCTTCTTTTTTGGCTGTTACCATAAGAATAGGTATATCCAGATGTTCCCGCAAGCTCCGACATACGGTGAAACCATCAATTTCAGGCAGCATTAAATCAAGCAGAACCAGCTGAAATCCGCCTTTTAATGCCGTATTCATTCCGCTTACACCGTCAGTTTCAATTTTCACCTCAAATCCATTGATTTCAAGATAATCCCGTTCAATTTCAGCAATGGCAATATCATCTTCTATAATTAAAATTTTACTCATGCTGCTCCTCCTTTGGAATTGTCATCACGATACGCAAACCCTTTGGCTGTAAATTTTCTGCGTGAATCGAGCCGCCGAAGCGTTCCAGAATTTTTGAAGTAATGGCAAGCCCCAATCCGCTGCCTTTATTTGGATTATTCCTTGACGAATCACTGCGATAAAATACATCAAACAGCTTCGGCAGCGCCTCTGACGGAACTCCGGGACCATTATCCTCAATGATGACACTTACATCTTCTGCGGAATTTTCACAGTAAATCTCTACAGCTACTGTTTCGCTGTCTTTGTATTTCAGACTATTTTCCAGAATGTTGGTAATGGCACTGCGCAGCTGAACTGGATCAGCATAAACCTCCAGATCCTGCGGAATATCTTTGCAAAGAATCTGCATACCCTTTTCCTGATATTCCTTTTGATTTGATGTGACGACAGAGAGAATTTCTTGTCCAATGTTCAGCTTCTCAGGATAAAAAGGACAATCACCAAGATCAAGCTTTGAAAACAAAAACAACTTGTCTACCATGCGGTCGATGTCGTTTGCTTTCGAAAGGATGGTTATCATGTATTTCTGCTGCATCTGCGGTGTTGCCGCAACACCCTCCAGCAGCCCCTCAATATATGCTTTAATAGAAGTCAGCGGTGTTCTCAGATCGTGAGAAATTCCTGCAATCAGTTCCTTACGATTCTGCTCGTTTTTCTGAGTGATCTCTACGGATTCTCTTAATCTTACAGCCATATCGTTAAAATCCTCACAGACACTCTGAAACTCGTCCTGTTCGTTATATGTAATGCGATAATCCAGATTTCCGTCACGAATCTGATGGACACCGTCTGTGAGAATATCCAACGGAGCTTCTATTTTTCTGAAAACAAACTTTGTAAGAAAACGGTTTGTGACAATTACCGCAGCGATAATCATGATGCAAAGAATTACAATAATATTTTTTACCAGAAATTCATTGTATTGGCTTTCTTGTATTTCACTGCTGCTATAAATAAGAACGTGATAGGTTTCACCATTTACCAGAATTTTTTCTCCGTAAAGACAGCTTCCATTCATTGAAATATTGCCTTCACCACCTAAGCTTTCCATTGCAGAAATAAGTACAGCTTCCGTTTGGCTTTTGTTGCTGCTGCCTATGGTACAAACAATTCCTGTATCATCATAAATATCTAGCTTCATTTCCTGAGATGAAAGATACTTTTCAATAGTATGATATAGTTTGGAATCTGTAATATCTTCATTGCTGTCCAGAAATTCCTTTGACTGCTCCACAAGAAGTTCATGGATATACGAAAGGTTGTTTTCTTTTACTGTTTCGTCCATAAACTGCTTGTAAAATAAATTCATAAACAGAAACATGGATATTAAAATTATAAGTATACTTACCAGTGCTGGAATGATCAGCATCAGGGTATTGGAAATAAACAGACGTTTTTTTATCGTCATAGCTGAATCAGCTCGTTTCTTATATTATCAGTATTTATTATATCATACTGTAGTTTTCTCGTCAATCTGTTCTGACTTTGCATACACAATTTTCATAGTCTGCATACCCATAATCACAGCACCGCCAATGATAAAAAATACAAAACTGAATGTGTCAATGGAAAGCGATGGCTGTGGCATATCAAGCGTAGTTGGTCCCATTACAATTGCATACAGTGAACCGAGCATAAGTCCGATAATGAGATACACCGTTGCCGCTCTGTGCTTATCAAGAGCTTTTCTGATGATCTTGATAATTGATATCACTCCGGTAACCACGCCCAATCCAAATGCGATCACGATTGGCAGTGCGTGAAAATTGAAATGCAGAATATCCTTGATTGCTGTGACAATTGGCAAATAAATTCCGAAAATCAAAAGCAGCGTTGACCCAGATATTCCCGGCAGAATCATAGCACAAATTGCAATTGCTCCGCAGACAAATACATATACAAATGTTAATATATTTGGGTTGCTCAAATTCATACCATTCCCGACGCCAACCGGATTGAAATATGTAATGACGGATACCAGTACAATACCTATCATTACAAAAAATATTCTGTTGATTTTTTCTTTCAGACAGCCTTTTTCTTCGATAATCACAATGGGAATTGCAAAAATAATAAATCCCATGAATAATGAAGAAATCTGATAAATATGCGTTTCAAAGACGTTTGCCAGAATTATAACGGCAAGTCCAAATCCAATAGTCCAGCCAATGCCAAGCTTTATCAGATATTTTATTGCAGAAATTCTTTTTTCTTTTGTACCTGAAATTAAATCATCCAACGATCCTACAAAATTGTCGTAGAATCCAAGTAAAAATGCTACTGTTCCGCCGGACACTCCCGGAACACTGTCAGCCAGTGCCATACAGAAACCGTAAATGAATGTCAGAATTTTTTTCATAATAAACTACTCCTTTATCGTTCGTTTTTTCCATGATACATCAGAAAATTCAAACGAATTGAAACTATAATTCAACCAGAGATAAAATATTGTTAAACTGTTTTTAAACTGAAAAAGAGCTGATGTACCTTTCATTAAGGTACATCAGCTCATAAAATTATCAGTCGTTG
>OCPR01001317.1_pt1 | contig 16282 bp, 10 predicted proteins | sample 1538611 | NCBI WGS metagenome assembly OCPR01 (sample SAMN04571711, study PRJEB22368) | human gut metagenome | biome: human gut; material: stool | host: Homo sapiens | place: Luxembourg | collected 2012-09-28
TATACTTTCGATGTAGAAAATTGAGAAGATGTAATGCTTCTGAAGAATCATTAAGCAAAAAAGTGAATTCGAATTCACTTTTTCGGGAAAAGAGTATCAGAGATGATACTCTTTTTTTATTTTCATCATATTAGATTCGTCCATTCTGTGATGAGGTTTATGCAAAGCTTTAGGTATGTGGAATTATTTCTAAAAATACTGATTTTGAAAGCGTTAAAAAGCAAAAATCATTTTTTTTCTTTTTAATCATATTATCCTTGTCCAAATTATGGATAAGAAATTAGAAAGGAGGTTCCGGCGGATGAGACATAAAACTGGCTCACCGCCACATGACAAAACTGCGTTTGCCATGGGAGCCCTTTGGGGAAATAAGTCACCGCCGGTACGATTTATTGGCGGAAAAGTAAACTTATTTTTTGAAAGGAGCTCTTTATGGAAAGAAAGAAGAAAAGCGCGCTGTGTAACAAGGTGATTTCCTTGTTTACATCTCTTCTTATGGTACTTAGTACCATTATTGGGTATATCCCAACTTCTGCAGTCAGTGTTTCCGCTGCAGACAGTTATCCGTTACAGGAGATCTCTTCCGGAACCAAGCTCTCATCGTTGAGAAAGTATAATCCGAAAAGCGATATCCTTATTAACCCTACCCCGGATAAGATATCTGGTTATTCAACAAATGATGATTTTGATAAAAATAAGGATGGTTCTTTATGGAAAGATAAATCTGGAAGATATCTGCGTATTAGAACAAAATCTGGTTTTGCAACTTTTGACGGCAAGCAGTGGACTGTTCGTAAAGACCAATTTCATCCAACTATTACTTATTACAAGGCCGGATATGACAAGAAAAACAAACAGTATTACAACCTGACCATGCGTGTTGAAAAATACGAGTCTGACGGTTATATCTGGTACATGGCTGATAGTAGTACAAGGGATAAACAGTATTCCAAGATTACCACAAAACCGGAGTGTCCGTATATTTATATTGACACAAAGAAGTCATCTGTTGGTATTTCTGGGTTAAAGAACGTGCAGTGTAGTTTTACCTGGTCTAAATATACAGAGGACAATGGTTCAGAAGATATCCCAGCTGATCAGGCTGCAAAATTAAATTCTTATATTACTATCAGAGACCTGGATGATGGACAGGCAATGAAGATTGCAGGAAATCAGAAGGGTAACCTTGACGTATATAAACTCAAAGGTTCCAAATTTATTACCGAGCAGGATGGATGGTATGTTTCAAAAAGTGGTGAAACAACTTCCCCCAGTGATAAAAAATCATGGGTTCAGGCATTATTGACAGGAAGTCCGACATTTATCATGTGGTTCCGTGCTAATGAGCCCAATAAAGTTGTACATGATACGGAATATAACGAGCAGTGGGGTATGCCTGCGAATACTTGTTACAGCTGGAATAAAAACAATGCCGGTATGATCTCTGGTAATTATTTTGAGTATACCGCAGAGTCTTTAATCAATATTATTCCAGATCCAGAGCCAACTCCTACTCCAGGTGGGGATCCAGAACCAAACGATCCTTCAATCGAGAAAGTAGTAGTCCAGAAGGGCGGTTCTTACGATGATGCATACAAAGCTGTATCCCCGGAAGATGCCTTTGAGATCAACGATTATGATGATTACGATTATCTGATCAAAACAGCAGGTCCGGGAGCTGAAACAGATTCCTACGAGATCGTGGATACCCTGGAAGACTGTTTGACGATTGATGATACTCATCATATCACTATTACTGATAAGGATGGCACGAACGTGTCCAATGACTTTAATCTCTCGATTAAAGGTCAGACTATTACCGCTTCTGCAAAAGCTGACTATATGAAGTCCAGTGACTTCAAGAAAGCTGATCAGGAGTTTATGGTTCGCCTTACCGTACACAGGATCAAGACAAAAGATGTTTATACCTTTATGGCACCATGGATCGCAAATGATCCGGAGAACACAGGATATACCTTCTATGTTCCGAATGCGTCTACTGTACGGTATCGTGTCAAAGATGCTAAGGAAACAACACAGCTGGATTCTGAGCCATGCTGGGTAACCGATGAGATCAAGTGTAAACTGACAGTGGAAAAAGATGCGAAATATGATGACTGGAAAGTCGGAGATGAAGTATCTTACTCTGTTGAGGTGACTCAGACAAAACAGGATGGATATGCAACAAATGTTGTCGTAAAAGATACTGATATCCCTTCAAGCCTAAAACTGGTGAACAATGGATGGGAAGTATCCGGACCGAACAGCGGAACTATTCCTTCAATGTCTTCTACTGAAGAGGGAAATGGATGGATCCTGACATGTCCGTTACTGCAGTACAATGAGTCAATCAAGATCACATTCAAGTGCATCGCAACAGCGGATTCTAATGGACAGGACTGGATCAATACTGTAACAGCTGAGGCAGATAACTTTACGGATGATGACGGCAGCAGCATTACTGCTTCCGACAGCGCAGAAGTATGGGTAAACAGCCCGGTTCTTACTGTTGATAAGGTAGCTGACCGTTATGAGTATGAAGTAGGCGATACTGTGAATTATACAGTAAGCGTAAAGAATACTGCAGACTATACGATCGCACAGAATGTGGAAGTTTCCGATATTGATATTCCAGAGGGACTGGAGCTTCAGGGTGACCCGACGATCGAGATGGGTGGCGAAGATACATCTATCGGATGGCCGGTTGTAGATGGAACAACAACCATTGCAACAGAAGAGAGAGACAACAATGTGGAAGTCACAAGTGATGGAAACAGCTGGACAATCAATGCGAAATACCTTACATCCAAACAGCCTCTGAATATTACATTCAGCTGCATTGCAACAAAAGCAGCAAACGGTGTGGAAAGCCAGAACGTTGTATCTGCAACAGCAGACAATTTCTTAAGCCTTGATGAAAATCAGGAACCGCAGACCGCACAGGATGATGCAGAAGTTTATGTAAACACCGCTTACTTTGACATCGAGAAAACATCCGATGCATACGAATGGCAGGTAGGTGATCATGTACCGTTCAATATCACAGTCAAGAACGTGAATGACGAGGGTACACAGGATCTTGCCGATGACGAAAAATATGCAGACGTTGATGAAGGTGAGAAAGAGAAGATCGGTGCCGCAGGCAAAACAGTGGCACGTAACGTGATCATCACTGATAAAGACATCCCTGCAGGATTCAAACTTGATTTTGATTCTGTAGATGTACAGACAGGTGATACATCCAAATCCGTAGAGGATGAGATCGATGAACAGTTAGCAGCTCTTGATAATGATACAGAGCAGTCCATGACAGAAGATGAGATCCTTGCAAATGCAGGTATTGACCTGGATGAGGACGGATCAGATTCTGATGGTGATACAGACCTTGATCTTCCAGAACTGAATGGAGATCAGGATGGAACTGGTGATACAGATCTTCCGGATGGAACTAATCCAGAAGAACATGAACCGACTCCTGCTGAGGAAATGACTGTTACAGGAATCCCGGACAGCTTTGACGACCATGTAGCCGGAACAGCAGATAAGACAAATGACGTGGATGAATCCTTATGGAATGAAACCGTCACAACTCCTATCACAAAAGAACTGACACAGGTTGGAAACGGCTGGGAATTAAAGATCAGCAACCTTCCGGCAGGAAATGATGTAAATATCAGATTTACCTGCGAAGCACTGGAAGCCGGAAACGGAGCAGAAGGTGTAAACGTTGGTACTGTATCCGCAACAAACGGTATTGAGAAATCAGATGATGCTGAGGCATATATCAACACTGCTGCTTTATCTATTGATAAACAGATGGTAAATAAGTATGCTGCAGGCGGAGAAGAGGATGCTCAGGACGGACGTGAAGGATATGAGTTCCGCGTTGGTGATGATGTTGAATACAAACTGGTAGTTAACAACAACCAGAAAGGTTCCATTGCCAGAAACGTAGTAATTTCCGATACAACCATTCCTGTAGGTATGGAACTGGATGAGAGCAGTATTACTGTTGAAGGTGTTCCGGAAACATATGTGAACCCGGTAGCTGGAACAGACGATCCTGCAAACCAGTTAGACCCTGACCATTACAATGAGACATCCGTAGAACCAGTCAACTACAATGTTGAGCGTGTAAACGGTGGCTTCCAGGTTACTATTGATAACCTTCCTTGTACAACAGGCGATACTCTTAACAACGTAACAACACCGGTTGTTATCACATATCACTGCACACCAGGTTCTATCTTAAACGGATATGAAGTTATCAATACAGGAAAAGCTGCTGCTGATAATGCAAGTGAAGTAAAAGATTCTGAGAGAATCTGGATCAACAGTCCAGAACTCAAGGTGATCAAAGATTCCGACCGTTATGAATACATGGTGGGTGACACTGTCACATATCAGGTAGACGTAACTCAGGAACAGGCAGGATGCCTTGCAAGAGACATTACGATCACTGATGTTATCGACACTGAAGGAGTAAAACTCCAGAAGAATTCTATCGTCCTGATTGACGAAGACGGTAACAAGATCGAGCCGGAAAGTGTTGAAGTAAATGGCAACACATTTACTGTAAACACAGGACGCAACCTGATCAACAATAAGTCCGGATATACCACTGTTGATATGTCCAAGGCTGATGATGAGAAGGGTGACTCCGGATACTTCCAGAACGGTGAATACAACCCGTTAGGAATTGACAAAGAATCCAAACTGACACTTGAATATGCCGTAGAGATCACAGATGAGGATCTTGCAGGACAGAGTATCCATAACACCGTAACTGCCAACTCCAAGGAAAATATCCCTGTAGAGGATGAGCATGAGGTTCTTGTTTACGGACCAGCCCTTGACATTGTTAAGGAATCCGATAAAGTAGAATATCAGGTCGGTGAAAAGGCTCAGTACAAACTGACAATCCGTGAACTTCGCGACAATATCACTGCAAAACAGGTAGTTGTTACCGATACATTCGAAAAGGAAGGCATGAAGATCTCCAAGATCAATGTCCGCCTGAACGGAGAGAAACTTGACGGTGCTGAGATCGAGCAGACAGCAGACAATGCATTCGTGATCAATACAGGAGCAGACCTGACAATCGAAGATAAGCTGGAAGTATTCTATACGGTAGTCTTCACAGATCCATCCCTTCATGATCAGGATATCGTAAACGTTGCAACTGCAAAAGGTGAGAATACTGAGGAAGAGAGACAGGACAACTGTGTCCACATCGTGGATGAGACTCCTGGACTCCAGATCAAGAAATCATCTGATAAGACATCCTACAAAGTAGGAGAAACAGGCCATTATACCGTAGTTGTTTCCAATACAGAAAAAGGCACAACTGCACGTAACGTAATCATCAAGGACGCACTTCAGGTAGAGGGAGCTAAGATCGTTGACGGATCCATCAAGATCTACAATGATGCAGGCAAACTCATGGATGATGCAGAGATCGAGCATTCCGATACGGATTATGCGATCGCAACAGGTCATGACCTGGAATACAAAGAACAGTTTACTGTAAATTATGATGTTCTGTTTGAGGCTGAGACTCTTGCTGGTAAAGACATCCTTAATGTTGCCAGAGCTACATGTGACAACTTAAGAGTGGAAACCAAAACACCAAGTCCGATCAAACTGGCTAATGGTCTTGAAGTTTACAAGTCCGCAGATCCTGCAACAGGTTCCGTGGTTAAGAACGGAGATACCATCAATTATTCCATCAATGTCAAGAACACATCCAACGATGACATGAAGAATGTCCTTGTAAAGGATATGATCCCTGAATATACGGAGTATGCTTCCAGTGAAGAGCAGGACGGCGTGGTCACAGGCACCAGAACTCTTAATGACAAGCTTTATGCTACATTTGTAATCGAATCTCTTCCGGCTGGAGAGGAGAAAACCGTTTCCTTTGCTGTAACTGTAACAGATGCACCACAGGAAGCAATGATCCTCAATGTAGCCCAGGTTCGTGTAACCAAGTTTGCACTGGATGACCAGACAGACAATACATGGACACATGAAGCATTCAGAAATACAAATGAAACAGTACACTATACTGATACCAGATGGGTCAAAGACCAGAATGTTGTATATATCGACGGTGGAAAGCTTTCCATTGAAAAATCATCTGACAAGATGAACTATTCTGTAGGCGAGACTGGACATTACACAGTTTCCGTTAAACAGAAAGTGGAAGGTGCAGTTGCAAGAAATGTTGTTGTAGCTGATAAACTGCAGAAGAAGGGTGCTTACATCCAGAAAGATTCCATCAAGGCATACATCCTCAGAGAGGGTGCAGAAGAACCGGAAGAGATCGAGGATGTACAGCTCGTAGCGAAAGACTTCGAGTATACCCTGTATACAAATACAAACCTGAAATACGGTGAAGAGATCCTTGTGAAATACGATGTTCTCTTCAAGGATGCAGAACTTGAGGGACAGCAGATCAAGAATGTCGCCCTGACAAAAGATGATTCTACTGTACCGGGTGATGAGCCAACTGATACAAACAGAGTAACTGTCGGTGATGCAGGACTGATCATTGCGAAGTCCAGTGACAAGACAAAATACAAAGTTGGGGATGTTGGTAAGTACACTCTGAAAGTTACTGCTGCTGACCAGTCAAGAACTATCAAGAATGTAGTTGTCAAAGATGTTATGAAACAGAAGGGCGCACACCTGGTAACAGGAACTGTTCGCACCTACTACGATAACGAAGAGCTGAAAGTTGATGTTCAGGAAAAGGATAACGGATTTGTTGTTGAGACAAAACATGACCTTTCCGGAACACATGCGATCTATGTAACATATGATGTTGTATTCGAGGAGGCATCCTTAGACGGAAGAGATGTAACAAACATCGCTACCACATGGGGTGACAATACGAACCCATCTGATGATGATCATACCGTTCATGTAGGAGATGGTGATACACCGGATACACCGGATAAGCCGGATAAGCCGGATACACCGGATACTCCGGATAAACCTGGCGTTGGCGGAATGACTATCACAAAGACAGCTAACAAGAACGAAGTCTCTGTTGGAGACGTTGTATCCTATACACTGTCAGCAACTGTTAATTCCGGTAAGGAAACAGCTAAGAACGTAGTCATCACTGATACCCTGGATGCAGACCTGTTCGAGCATCTTGAGATCGTGAAAGATTCCTTCAGAAGCTATCTGGATGACTCTGAGTTCCATGGCGCAGACTTAAGCATCAGCTCTACAGGATTCACACTGAAATCCGGCAAGGATATGAAGCCTGGACAGGTCATGAAAGTCACATATGATGTTAAGGTAAAAGATGATACCCTGAAAGGCAAGACCTTCAAGAACATCGCTACCGTATCCAGTGACAACATGGACACTGCTAAAGACAAAGAATCCGTAAAGGTTAAAACAGATGATCCTGTTGAAGGCGGAATGACCATCAGCAAGAAGGCAAACCAGTCCAAAGTATCCGTTGGTGATACCGTATCTTACACTCTGGAAGCTAAGGTCAACTCCGGAACAGATACAGCCAAGAACGTAGTGATCAAGGATACTGTTGATTCTGCATATGCAAAATATGTATCTATCGACAGAAGCTCCGTACACTGCTACATTGACAATTCTGAGTTCGCTCCGAAGAGTCTGGATGTAACTGAAAACGGATTTACCGTAACATCCGGAAAAGACTTAAAGCCTGGTCAGGTAATGAAAGTTACTTATGACATGAAGGTTGTTTCCGACAAGCTGAAAGGCAAGTCCATCAAGAACGCAGCGGTAGTAAGCAGTGACAATATGAATCCGGGCAATGACACAGAGATCGTTGAAGTTCCTTCAGATAAACCTGTAACAGGCGGACTGAACCTTACAAAGATCGGTGATCACAGCCAGATCAATGTTGGTGATACTGTAAAATATACTCTGATCGGCAAGACAACTTCTGCAGATACAGCTGTAAATGTAGTGATCAAAGATGCCTTAGATAATAAGGGTGTGATCGATGAGAGCAGCATTAAGGCATATCTGGATGACCAGCTCTTTACACCTAAGAAATTAAGTGTAACAGATGACGGCTTCACAATGGAAACAGGCAAGGATCTTGCTGCAAAACAGATCCTGAAGGTAACTTACAGTGTCAGATTTGCAGACGAAAGCCTTGCAGGAAAGACAGTTAAGAATACCGCAGTGATCTCTTCTGACAACATGGATCCGGTTGATGCTGACCATGGCGTTACTGTAAATCCGAAAGAAGAGGAGAAACCGGCATTATCTATTGATAAGAGCGTTAACCTCTCCAGTGCTTCCGTAGGAGATACACTCAGCTATACATTGACTGTAAAAGAGACAGAGAAAGATCAGACAGCGAAGAATGTTGTCGTTCGCGACAATTTTGATACCACAGGTATGAAAGTTGGAGGAATCCAGGCAACATTAGACGGTAAGTCTATCAAGGCGGATGTAACCAAAGCGGATAACGGTTTTGTAGTAAATACAAATACTGATCTTGCATATGGTTCTACCTTAAAGATCACTTACCAGGCGGTTGTTTCTGATTCCAGCCTTGCTGGAAAGATGGTTGGAAATACAGCCATTGCTTCTGCCGACAATGCAGATGATGTAGCTGCAAATGCTGGCATATCCATCGCAGAGAATCCGTCTCCAAGTGAGACACCTGCTCCAAGTACAACCCCGGCACCGGGAGCTGACAGCAGTGATAATACAACCAACACAGTTGGACCAAAGACAGGACTTGTGAACCATGCAGGCATGTATGCGGGAATCGGTCTTGGAATCGTGGCAGTAGCCGCAATCGCAGTTTTCGTCATGAGACGGAAAAAGAAATAAGCAGTAATTCTGCTGGAGGAGGATCAGCCTGAAAAGGCTGGTCTTTCTTTTTGTCTGAAAAATGCTATTTTTCATATTATCTCCAGGAAATAAAAGATAATTTTAAGCCTTCGTGTAGGAAGCTTTTAAATTCTACTATACGGCATACTCAAAAATAATACTGGGGGTTAATTGATATGACAGAAGAAAGGAAAAAAGAAATATTAAAAACAATCGAAGAAAGAATTAGCAGCATTCCAGAAAAGTATGTCTCCAAAGTAATAGCTGACTGGTTTTTCTGTAGCGGAGAGGAAGATTTGATAGAAGTTGCAAAGAACATCAAAAGGAAAGATTCTGACTTAAGCCAACATATGCGGGACTGGTATGTTAAAACCAGAGGATGTACAAAAACTGAAATGGCTATTGTTCTTACAGATCCTGAATTTATGCTCACGTCGTCTTTAAAAGACAAGATTCTGAGTCAAAATAGTATTAGGTTGATGCAAAACGATAATTTCAAAAAGAAAAGTCTCTATGATAAATTGAAGATTGTATTAGAAAAAGTATGTTCAGATACCCATAGAGGAAGTATTTTGGGATGGCCGGTTGAAAATTTTGCATGGGTTGATAATATCTGAAAAGCTTCTCAAAAAAGATCTTATTTTCGTATCAGAATTGACCAGCTCCAATTTGCGGTATATAATACTTATAACACAAAAAGAATATATCGAAAAAGCTCACTTCGAGTGATATATTCTTTCCTCACTTTGAGGTGTTATTCCCCTGATGGCTGTTATCTTGATGGCTGTCAGGGACTTTTTTCATCCGTCTTATTTCTTCAACATATTGTCAGTAATCAAATGACGAAAGCCTGCTAATAAAAAGTCAAGTGTTTTTTTGAAGAAAATTTCAAAAATCCGATTTGATATTTTGTGCATAACTTTTAAGCCGCCAGAAATGCCGGCTTTGAAAGTGGTGATATAGAAAAGGGTGTTATTCTGTCTGTTCTAAGTTCCGCAGACATTCTTTGACTTTACCATAGTAAATGCGTAAGAACTTATTCGCTCCGGCTGTCATGTAGACATAGTAAGGCTTTCCCTGAGACCGTTTTTTGTCAAGAAAACGGTACACCGGATCGGCTTCAGGAGCATTTTGCAACAAGGTTGTCATGATCTGAAACAATGTTTTGCGCAGCCTTGCGGATCCGACCTTTGAAGCCCTGTTGCTCTTTGACTTGTGCTGGCCGGATTCATCAACACCGGGGTCTACGCCCGCAAAGGCGGTCAGTGCTTCCCTGTGGGTAAACCGGGATACATCGCCGATCTCAGCGATGAGCTGGGGACCATAGGTTTTCCCAACGCCATAGATGCCCATTACGGTGCTGTATTCTGGAAGTGTGGATGCCAGTTCGTTCATTTCCCTGCGGAGTCGTTCTACATGTTCGGAGGCAAGATTTAACTGCTGGATGCTTTGCTGGATCAACAGCTTATAAGTCTTCTCCTTTGGAAAGACGGCAACCAACTCCTTCGAGGCATTAAACAGTTTTTCTGGCTTGTCCTGCTGAAAGATATAGTGGTGCTTCTTACAGAAAGACATGTAGCGTTCTGTAAATGCCTTTAACCCAATCTTGCGGACACAATCCGCATGCCAGAAAGAATAAGCATAGTCAACCCATTTTTCACTCCCGTCCTCACGGGTGGGGCTGTCAAAGAGTTTGTTTACACCAGGATAAGTATTATCCAACAGTGCAATCAGATTTGCTTTTGCGGCAACCTTTTGTTTCATAAAGAAGCTGAATTGAGAGTTTAAAGTTTTTAACTGAGTACGTGTATTGTCCATACCTGAATATTGGCGCAGTTCCGTCCAGTTGTCAAGCGTATAGCGGGCAATTTTGCGGGCATCCGCCGGATCCGATTTCACCTTGCGCAGGGAGTTGTTGCCAAAGTTTTTAATCAGGTGAGGATTTACAATGGAAATAAACAATCCAGCCTCGGATAGAGCCTTTATCATAGGCTCATGATATCTACCCGTACACTCCATAACGATCTTTGTGGTGCCGTCTAATGAACTCAAATAATCTGCCAGTTCATTGAGGTTTTGGGATGTGTGGGAGACATCAAAGGGCTTGCGGATCACAGTGCCGCCAGGCTGCAGGACTGCAACGGTGCTTTTACCCTTTGAAACATCAATACCTACTGCGTTGTACATTCTACGTACCTCCAAAAGTGAATTTGCATGGATTCCAGCATTTCTCATTGCCTATTCAATCTCCTGGGGTATCAAACGAACGTGAAGTAGTAGTTCAACCTGCATAAATCGAACGGCTGCAATGACAGGCTGGCTGACAGGCTTTCGTACGGACGCCAATGGTCCTAGGAGGTGTCGTCAGACCGATGCCTAATCATTATACAGCTTAAACAATGAGAGGATTAAGTCCCAACTGGCTGTTGGGTACTGAAACCCTACACTTATATATTAGGAGGAGAATGCAAAATGAAACGATATCTGGTCAGTCCAGAACTGAAACCGTATCTGCGCCGCATCATGGATCGCAGATCCTTAGATTACAGCTTTCAATGTGCTGACGGAAAGGATTACTGTAATATCTACATGTCGAGTAATTCTTTTCATAAGTTGATCAAACGTGCTGCCTGCGAAAAACGCTCAAAGGAAGAGGGTGTTACATTTGTGACAGAGGAGGAGAGCAGTAACCCGATAAGATGCGCTGCACTTAAAAGAGAACTAGGTGTTAGCAGTACCATAGTTTATAAGTAGCTTGTTGTAGCATGACTGACCAGAACCTGGTCGGTCTTTTTTTGTCCTGCTTAAGGAGAAATAAGATGACGAAATTAGAAAACAATATCAAAAATCTCTGTGTAGAGAACATGGGTATTTATGGTTGCAAACACGCCGTAAAAGAGCATGTTTGGACTGGAAAAGCACATATGATCGCCAAATTAAAGAAGAATGTTAAGTCTATGCGAGAGGAACCTTTTGCATATGCCTGTATGTTTTTCTCTGTAGATACTTTGATTTCTTGTATTAAAGAGATACTCTGGGAGAATCGTGAAGATGTAGAAAAATATATCCAAAACAAAAGGATTGCTCAGGAATTAGAGCTGGATTACACTTTTTCAGCGCCTATTGCCGAAGGAATCGCAATGGGAACGGATTGGAACCAAATGCATCCGGCTTCCTCTGTAAGACTTGTAATATGCAAGGATAACTACACCTCTTTTCGTATTGTTACAGCCTATCCTTATCCTTCATTCGATGAAATGGATCAATGGTATGATGCTGTCGATCAGGGTTTTTAATAAGTCGGTGAAAGCCGGCTTTTTTTCTGCATAAAAGATCATTAAAATACAACCAACACCGTTGGTCCAAAAGCGGGACTTGTGAACCATGCAGGAATTCTGCTGGAGGAGGTTCAGCCTGAAAAAGCTAGTCTTTCTTTTCAGTCGATAAAATACAAAGAATAAAAGGCCACAGTTTTCCTGCGACCTTTACCGACTTGACAGTGTTAAATTTTATAATCCGTAATGTTCGAACATCTTCTGGCGAAAATCAGAATCTACTGTTACCTTCTTCAGAGTAGTATAGTCATTCTTATCCAAAAGAATCTTAACCAATTTATTGTAACGTTCTTCTCCTTTTTGGGTATAATCACTTCGCATTGTTTCCAGCATCATATATTCTTTCCTCCATTCTTCATTCGAACGAGCCTTACGCAAAGCCTCATCCATATTGTTGATTAATGGGTTTACACATTTGTCTGGAATCTTAGAGGTTCTGATGTAAGTTAAGAGTTCTTTCAGTTCAGATGAGATATGTGAATCATCTTTTCCGTTGACGTTAACGAAAACTTTAATTGCATCATCTCCAAGTCTTAAATCTGGATATTCCACGCATCGATTTTCGAAAGTATAGATATATCCGTTCTTTCCAAAGAGATCGAAAGTGCAAATGAATATGACAAAACTTTTCTTAAGTTTTGAATAATCTGCACCTTTTTCTATCAGATCCATATCAATGAATCCTTGATAATAACGGCTTCTCTTGGGGATATTCTTAAAGAAAGATGTTTGCATTTCGCAATTATATACCGTTTTTCCATCGTCTACGAAAATATCCAGTCGGACACTTTTGGCATCTACCTTGAGGTCTATTGTTTTCTGAGATTCCAGGTACTCGATGTGGTCGATTTTGATATCAAGTATCATTTCGAGGAAGGGTTTGCAGATTTTTTGGTCCTGCATAATCCTGCTGAACATGAAATCGTTGGTAAATCCCAATTCCTCATACTTTTGTATTGCAGTCATTGATTGGATTCCTCCTATCTATATTTTATAGCCAGGACGGGAGCGTGTCAAGCCGGTTTCTCCTGTCGTCATGGTATGAGGATAATATGTATGATAAAAGAATTAATAAAAGAATACTGCTGGAGGAGGATCAGCCTGAAAAAGCTGGTCTTTCTTTATTGTCGATGTAATAAAAAACAAGGTTGCAGCTTTTGGTAATCTTTATCTGCTTGAGGAAACATCCTCTCTTTAATACTACTTCCAGGGAGCATCATGAAAAATGTAGAGGATATCTGCAGATGTTTGGAAAAAAGATAAACAAAATATGCCTAATAATTATTTAAGTATGCATTAAATTGCTTTGCATGCTGTCTGCTTACTTCGCTCCTGAAGAACATGATTCTGCGGAATGTTTTCTGGCTATCGATGAGTTTCTCCGCAGCATCTGAAACTTCCGCTTTCTTCCTGTCATTGTATCTGCTCCATACATATTTTTTTGTTTCTTCATATACAAATTTCGAATGAGGTTGCAGACGTACTTTTCTCCAGGTAAGGTTTTGATCCGCGGAGAGATTCTGGTATTTGTCAAGTTTTCGATCATCATGAAAACTAAACTGGATTTCTCCTATCTGAATGACCAAAACACGGCCTACCCCTTTGTCATGATGAAATCCATAGGTTACTTTGGGAATCTTGCCTTCTGCCAGGATATCTGCTGCGAAAAATACATCTTCTTTAAAATGATACAATTTTTTCTTGTCACCAATTTTAATGTATTTGTTTACAAAATTTGCACTTGCCAGGAACAGTAGTGCATCTTCTGTGCTTTTGATTCTCAGAGTCTTTAAGTATGTCAATGCCTCTATTGCCATACTGTCGGAAAGCTCAAGTTCACTTTCTTCTTTATCTTTCGCTTTTGCTTCTATTTTGTTTTCCAAATGTGTTAATTCGTATCTTTTCATAATCTCTGATTACTCCTTATCTTTTGTATTTGATAGCCTACTTTCATAATAAGCAATTTATGTAAGAGATACAAGCTTTTCATATTTTTGATCTTTTTTTCATTATTATATTATATCTTAAAAACGAAGGGAGAAAAAGTATGTATAATTACGAAGTAACAAAAGGTACAGTTCTTAGAAGCAGAGTTAATGGAAAGTATTATATTGTCGATTCGAGAGAGGATGTTAACGAGTATGACTGGTATTTCACAGTAAGGCAAATAGCATCCGATATTTCACAGGAAGAGCTTATTGCCTGTAAAATTGAGGATTTGTCTCTCAGCGAAAAACGCATTAAACTGCCTGATCATCAAAAATCTTGTTTTGATATGGTAAGATCAGTTTTTCCCAAACTGGAGGGGCATTATTATGCGGAAGATGGAAAGCTTATGAAAGATGGACGGGTTGTCCCTCGTTGGACTGAGCTTTCAGAAGCAGAAAAAGCAATCGAAGAAAAGGAATCTGAAGAAGAGGTTCCTGATATTTGTTACAATTGTTACAAAGTGTTGGGAGTTACAGATACATCCGTTGTATTTCTTAGTGGGTTTGCTGATGGCCGACGTGTCATACACAGCTTCCATCCTTATGCTGGCAAAAATGCTTTGAAATATGCAGAGGGGATGTGTCCATCAGAAGATGTAGACTCCATCCAGGATCTATATAATGTGATGGAATATTCCGGCATAGATGCCTATGGTTCCTATTTGCATTCAGATCAAAAATATCTGTGTGTCATAAACGAACGTTCCCATTGGAATGATGAAAGATACTGGTATTGCTGGGAAGAAAATCCTGATCTTGATGATTCGATTCCGGATATGACCGATATCGCAGTCCTTGGTCCTCATGGAGGTAAAGTATACAGTGCGACATATAACTATTGTTTCGGTAAACCTGTTTTCTCAGAAGGCTGTTTTGTCATGTATCAGGATAACGAGGACAAAAGTCTCTACAGGGTTTTTTCGTATAAAAATGGATATCCGAGACTTACTGAGATCCATGTCAGGGGAAAAATTAAAACATCTGTAGATCCGGATAATAATGCAATCTTTATCCGTTCCGCGGAGAGTCTCTTCTATATTCCTTCAGATCACAGAAAAGAGTTGTGTCTGGATTCCCCGAATTGTGAATTAAGGAAAATTCTCAGACAGCTTAAAGGATACGATCATGTATATGGAAGCGAGTACAGCAATTGTCATTATGCGCTGTATATTGCAAATGACGAGTATAAGGAAAAAACTTTCCGGGTATATGGCGAAAACTTTGATAATTATAAGCTGTATTAATGTTACTGTGGAAGTCAGGGCTTATTCCCTGGCTCCACCTATAATAAGCCGGATAATCCCGGCTTTTTTCATACGGATCATAAAAAGGATTAAGATATGTTAAACAAAAGCCGTAAAGCAGAAAATCCTACTTTGCGGCTTTTGTAATATCATGAACGGAATGACATTTCAACAACTTTTCCATTGGTGACCTTAATACACAGACCTAATCCATTCATGCTTCTCATGGTAGACATGAAAGTGGATTTTGAGCAGTATTCATCGGGACCTTCATCTCCAGAAAAGTAGTATTTTGTTTTGGATGTAAGTTTAAATGCATGTTTTCCGTATTTTATATACGCCTTTTTGTTTTGACTGTTTAATACTCCGTTTTTGGAAGTATTAAATGATGCATACATTGTCAGAGTGTTTCCTTTACATACAGCTTTTCTTGTGCCTGACATATAGTATTTTCTGCCATAGTTGGTTAAGGTTCCACCTTTTTTTCCATTTATGCATGTATGGTAGTAGGTTGTGCCTGACTTTCTAGTGGCTGCCTGCACATTTGAGAATCCCATGCATCCTGTAACGAGGCAGATAGCAAGTATTAATGTTAACATTTTCTTTGTCCATGTTTTCATTATGAAAACCTCCCTTCGTTTTCGGGATTCATTATAGTAGCATAAAAAAGTAAAGTCAATAGCAGCGTAGAAAATGTGAGTATACAAGCATTGATTTTTCGCTATCCTTTCATCATGAAGACAGCTGTGGTCTGACGCAGTCTTTGTTTCTTGCATGGTAATATATGAGTCTGAGATTGTTGATACCTTAGCCGTTCCCGCTGAGAAACTGCATTTGTCATATTGTGATCAGAAAAATATTATGGAAG
>OCPR01001323.1_pt1 | contig 16210 bp, 14 predicted proteins | sample 1538611 | NCBI WGS metagenome assembly OCPR01 (sample SAMN04571711, study PRJEB22368) | human gut metagenome | biome: human gut; material: stool | host: Homo sapiens | place: Luxembourg | collected 2012-09-28
TACCACAAAAGCAAAATGCCCGTAGAGCCGATAAAATAAGGCTTTGCGGACATTTGAGAAGATATAAAAAGATAGTTAAAAAGACATATATAATTTAAAACAAATTACAGATTTTAATGCTCCGGAGCTGGATGTATACGCACGGCTTACAGAAGCCCAGCTTTTGAACAAAGATCATCCAGAAGACGGATTGTTTATTGCGGAAAGTCCGAAAGTGATCGGAAGGGCGCTTGACGGCGGGTATGAACCGGTGTCGGTACTGGCAGAAAAGAAACAGGCTGCAGAAGATGAAGAGACGATAGAGCTTTTAGTAAAGATACGGAAACAATGTGGAGAAATCCCTGTGTATACGGCAGAATTTGATGTGCTTACGAAGCTGACCGGTTTCAAACTGACCAGAGGAATGCTGTGTGTAATGCGGAGAAGAGAACTTCCGGATATGAAAAGGATCTGCAGTGGATGCAGAAGGATTACAATTTTAGAAAATGTTATGAATCCGACAAATGTCGGTGCAATCTTCCGTTCGGCGGCAGCATTGCATATGGATGCAGTGATATTGACACAGGGATGCAGTAATCCACTTTACCGGCGTGCAAGCCGTGTCAGTATGGGGACAGTTTTCCAGATTCCGTGGACATTTGTGGATAACTCTGTAAAATGGCCGGAAGAAGGAATACAGATATTACAGAATATGGGATTCCGGACGGTAGCTATGGCATTAAAAGATGATTCGGTAAGTATAGATGATCCGGAACTTATGAAAGAGGAAAAGCTTGCAGTGATTCTGGGAACAGAGGGAGAAGGACTCACGGAAGAGACGATTACCGGATGTGATTATACAGTAATGATTCCAATGTCACACGGGGTAGACTCGTTAAATGTGGCAGCGGCCAGTGCAGTTGCTTTCTGGCAGCTGGGCAACAAAGAATAGATTGGGAAAATAGAAAGGGCAGCGAAAAACATGAAGAAGACAGACAGGCAGGAAAATACAGCGGTACTTTCGGAAGAGATATATCAGGAAAGAATTAATTTTTTGATGAGGCGTGAACAGAATCAGGTTTGTGCAGTGTATATTGATGTCACTGAAAATCAGATGCTTGCAATAGAATCCAAAGCTTTACGTAGAGATAGAAAAGAAATAAAAGAACAAAGCGTGAAGAAATGGCTGGAAGAGTATATCTATCCATATTTCGTATATGAGGATGAAAAGATAGTATTTTGTGAAAAATTCCGCAGATGTGTATTGCTGGAGCGGTTTGAGCAGGGAAAAATGCAGATGGAATTCCGGAACTGCTACTGGGATGGAATGCAGGAAAAAAAGATGTACCGGGTCGAAGTCAATACATTTCAGAATCCGAATAACGGACATATAGAAGCATGCGCGGTATGGAAAGATGAGACGACAGAGTATATAGATGAAAAGATACGGCAGATCATGTATCAGAAGGATTATGTGGCAGTCGGCATCATCGATGTAGACAGAGATGAGATTTATTTCCGCTCATTTCAGTCTGAAAATGTAAATCTGGAATCAGGAAAACGGATGTCGTACAGCAAATGCGTGAAAGAACTTGAAAATCGGGTACTTGCAGGGAAAAACATGGAAATTCTGGAACGGTGCGCAGCAATTGAGTACATAATAGAGAACTTGAATATATCAGGCCAGTATTCATTCCAGATTGGAAATATAGACAATCATGTGCAGCGCTGTACGTATTACTGGTTTGATAAAAAGAGAAAATTGATACTGATGGTCGTAGATGATATGACTGAACAGCAGGAAACAGATAGCGTTACAGGCGGACTTAACAGGGAAGGATTTATTCACCGGACAGAAGAGATATTGAAATCGTACCCGGATGAAGAATTTTCTATTATATATTTTAATATACAGAGATTTAAAGCAGTAAATGATCTTTGGGGATATGTGATCGGAGATGAAATGTTGAGAAGTGCAGTGAATACACTTCAGATCAGTTTTTTAAAACCTCTTGTAGTAGCAAGAGAGGAGGCTGACAGATTTACGGTTCTTATAAAACGCAGGAATCTAGATCTGGAAAAATTACCGGAACTGCTACATCGGACGCATATTCGTAAGAATACAAAAATAGAAATTTACGGGCGGTGTGGAATTTATCATATTCCGCAAGGATGTAATCTGAAGGTTTCTGATATGTGTGACAGGGCAAAACTGGCAAAGATGGCAATTTCTAACCGTTATGTCAGACCGTATGAGATATTCAACGAAACGATGAATCAGGATTATGAGAGAAGAAGCATGGCACTGATGAACCTGGATGCAGCAATTAAGACGGATGAGATCCAGGCATATTATCAGCCGGTCTATGATGCATGGACAAAAGAAATCGTATCGGCAGAGGCTCTGGCAAGATGGGATTCGGTGGAAAATGGCAAGATGTTCCCGGATCAGTTTATTCCGACACTGGAAGAGAGTGGATACATTACGAAAATGGATCATGAAATATATGAACAGGTCCGCAAATTTCAGAAAAAACGCAGGGAATCAGGGAAGAAATGTGTTCAGATCGCTATGAATTTATCCAGAATGGATCTGATGAATCAGGAATTTATGGATGAAATCATGAAAAATACAAAAGAGACACATGGAAATGAAGACAAAATCAATTATGAGATTACAGAGTCCGCATACACGGTAATATCTGAAAAGGGAGTCGAGTTCCTGAAATGTATCCGGAAAGAAGGAGCAAAGCTTCTGATCGATGATTTCGGAAGCGGAATGTCTTCATTCAGTACGATGCGAGATTACGATTTCGACATTATCAAACTGGATATGGGATTCGTACAGAAAATTGGAAGGGATCGAAAGAGTAACCATATACTGATCGCACTGATCGATCTTGCTCATCATCTGGAGATGAAAGTTGTCGCAGAAGGTGTGGAGACAAAAGAACAGGCAGAATTTCTGGAAAATCATGGATGTGATTATCTGCAGGGATATTATTTTTCAAAACCGGTGACACAGGTGGAATTTGAAAAATTATTAGATGAGACTTCATAAAAATCTGTAAAATATACAGATATGTGATATGATGGAAAGCAAAAAGACAAAAAATTACAGGAGGAATGAGAAAATGTATATTACATGCTTGGATGTTGAAGGGGTACTGGTACCGGAGATATGGATCGCATTTGCAGAGGCAAGCGGAATCCCGGAACTCAAAAGAACGACCAGAGATGAACCGGATTACAATAAACTGATGAGATGGAGACTGGATATTTTAAGAGAGCATGGACTTGGAATCAAAGAGATCCAGGAGACGATCGCAAAGATCGATCCGCTTCCGGGAGCCAAAGAGTTCTTAGACGAACTGCGCTCTTTCAGCCAGGTAATCCTGATCAGCGATACGTTTACCGAATTCGCACAGCCATTGATGGAAAAGCTCGGAAGACCGACACTGTTCTGCAACAGTCTTGAAATCGCAGATAACGGCGAGATCACAGACTTCAAGATGCGTGTGGAGAATTCCAAACTCAGCACGGTAAAAGCACTGCAGTCCATCGGGTTCGAGACGATCGCAAGCGGCGATTCATACAACGATCTGGGCATGATCCAGGCAGGAAAAGCAGGATTCTTATTCCGCACGACTGAGAAAATTAAGGAAGATTATCCGGAGATTCCGGCTTATGAGACATATGAGGAACTGCTGGGAGCAATTAAATCTGCTATGGGGATTTAATGCATCAGGCTGGCTGCCCGGACCTGCATAAAAGTTAGGAATCCTTTCCTGTTCAGGTTCCGTCGGCGGGTAATACTAAAGGGGTAAAATTCTGCTAAAAGCAGGCATTCAAAATTTGAAACTCGCATACGCTCAAACAGTCAAATTTTGAATACCTAACGCAGAATTTTACCCCTTAAGTATTACCAACGCCTCCTACACATTCACTGGAAAGGATTCCTAACTTTTATTCCGTGGGTATTTCATTTATTAACTCCCGATAATCGCCTCCGCATGTCTAAGCGCCGCCGATATATTCGGACAGAAATTCTCCCGTCCAACCAGCTCCACGAATCCGGCCTTCTCCATAACCTTCATCGGCTGTTCATTTACATGCGAGAATACCAGCGTAATTCCCTTATTTTCACATACTTTTGTCAGGTTAAATAATGCGTTCATCGCGGTACTGTCGATTGCCGGAACACTTCTCATACGAAGAACCAGGCAAGTCGTAAAGTCTTTGACAACGATGTGCTCGATCGCATCTGCAGCACCAAAGAACAATGGTCCGGTGATCTCATAGACACGGATCTGCAGTGGAAGCTTCTTAAGATGTGCATCCACATCCGGTGTATCATCATCCACGTAAGTCCAGCCATCGACATGTGTTTCCTCACTCATACGTTTGATGAAGAGAAGACATGCAAGTACCATGCCGATCTCGATCGCAATCACAAGGTCGAACAGGATTGTAAGAATGAAGGTTGCAAATAACACGATGATATCACTTTTCGGTGCAGTGCGGATTAAGTGTACGAATGTACGCCACTGGCACATATTGTATGCTACGATAAACAGGATTGCTGCGATGGTCGGCATTGGGATCATTCCGGCGAACGGCATTAGTACGACGAGTACGATGACCAGTGTGATGGAGTGTACCATTCCGGCAACCGGTGTACGTCCGCCATTTTTGATGTTGGCAGCGGTTCTTGCGATTGCTCCTGTGGCAGGGATACCTCCGAATAAAGCAGAGGCGATATTACCGGCACCCTGGGCAACCAGCTCCATGTCGGAACGGTGCTTACCGTTGATCATTCCGTCTGCAACGACGCAGGAAAGAAGTGATTCGATCGCAGCAAGCACAGCAATGGTAAATGCATTGGGAATCGCATTTTCTATAATGTGCAGATTCACGGCCGGCAGATGAAATGACGGAAGCGAATTACTGATCGTGTAAAGATTTCCAATTGTAGCAACCTTAAGCGGCAGGAACTTTACCATCAGGATTCCGACGATAACGGCGATCAGAGACCCCGGGATCTTTTTGAAGATCATCGGTGAGATAATCAGGATCGCAAGGCTTACGATACCGACGGCCAGAGCAGCGATATTCATGGTAGAAATATTTTCAATAAATGCTTTGAATTTTTCAGTGGTTTCAATTGGCTTTACGCCGTCCGGATAAGTGACTCCGAAGAAATCCTTTAACTGTCCGATGACGATCGTAACGGCGATTCCGGATGTGAAACCGGTTGTGATCGTATACGGAATGAATTTGATCAGGCTTCCGAAGTGGCAAAAGCCCATCAAGATCAGAAAGATACCTGCAAGGATGGTTGAAATTACGAGCCCGTCCAGTCCGTCTTTGGCGACAATACCCGCAACGATGGTTGCAAATGCGGCAGTCGGTCCGGCAATCTGTACACTGCTTCCGCCAAGTGCAGAGATGACAAATCCTGCAACAATCGCAGTGAAGATTCCGGCTTCCGGTCCGACACCGGAGGCCAGTGCAAGTGCAATGGACAGCGGAAGTGCGATGATCGCAACGATGATTCCGGAGGTCACATCTTTTACAAACTGGGACCGGTCGTAAGATTTCAGTGAAGTCAGTAACATTGGTTTCAATGAATTCATGTGTAAATTTTACCCTTTCTCTTTTGTTTTATTCCTCTAATCTATAAAAACAACTTTAAAAGTATATCATAGGAAGAAAGCCGAAGGGGGAGTGTTTGCATTTATATACAATCTTGTGGGAAATATATAGAGTTGTACATGGAAAAAGGCTTGAAATTCATAGTACGAAAGTCTATAATATGTTGCGGGCAGTTATGATACTGCACACGATAGTTAGAAAATCAATGATAAAATTCAACAAAAAAGGCAGGTGAACAGAATGGACGGTTGCGATAGTCATGGGCGAAGTTGCAGCATAGGATGGAAATTAAAAAGTTTATTAAGCAACAGTCGATTCTGTTTGAGTTAATTGCTGTACATTTAAGAGAAGCTCCAAGTGGCAGGTTCTAGGTACAGGCATTATAGATTTCTTTTATTTCTTATCCTATTTCCCAATGAGTATTACAAGTGAATAATAGCAGTCGTTTCATGGAGGATATGATCGTTACATATCCTGCAGTGTGTTTATGGTGTAGAAAACCGGAAAATATATATCCGGTTATCGTGCACTAGAAAAAGGATAGGAGGTAAAGGTATGGAAAACAAAGATTACACAGTCGAGATACTGGAAATCATCAGAAGTAATACATCACCAGGTATTATGAGAAGCAGACTGGAAGATTATCATGCAAATGACCTTGCAGAAGTATTTCCACAGCTGAAAGTATCAGAGAGAAGAAAAATCTGCAGAATCCTGGATCTGGACATGCTTTCTGATATCTTCGAGCATATCGACGAACAGGAAGCAGCAGAATATCTGGATGAGATGGATATCAAAAAAGCAGCAGCGATCCTTTCGGCAATGGAGACGGATGCAGTTGTGGATGTTCTGCAGATGATTCCGAAAGAAAAGAAAAATCTGCTGATCGAATTAATGGATGACGATGCCAGAAAGGACATGGCAATCATCGCTTCCTTTGATGAGGAAGAGATCGGAAGCAGAATGACAACGAACTGCATCATGATCCGTGAGAATCTGACGGTGAAGCAGGCAATGAGCAGTCTGGTAGAACAGGCAGCAAAGAATGATAACATTTCTACGTTATTTATGGTAACGGAAGATAATACATTTTACGGAGCAATGGATCTGAAAGATCTGATCATCGCGAGAAGAGAGTCTCCGTTAGAAGATCTGATTGCGACATCGTACCCATATGTATATGGAAATGAGCTGATCGATGACTGTATCGAGAGATTGAAAGATTATTCCGAGGATTCGATCCCGGTACTGGACAACGACAATAAACTTCTCGGAGTAATCACATCCCAGAGTATGATCGACCTGGTCGATGATGAGATGGGTGAAGACTATGCGAAGTTCGCCGGTCTGACCGCAGAGGAAGATTTGAAAGAACCATTAAGAGAAAGTATCAAGAAGAGACTTCCGTGGCTTCTGGTATTGCTGGGACTTGGAATGGTCGTTTCATCCGTAGTCGGTCTGTTTGAAGAAGTGGTAAGCCAGCTTACAATCATCATGTGTTTCCAGTCACTGATCCTGGATATGGCAGGACGCAGTCACTGGCCGTAACGATCCGTGTATTGATGGACGAGTCACTGACCGGAAAGCAGAAGGCAGAACTGGTATTCAAGGAAATGAAGATTGCATTTTCGAATGGATCGATCCTTGGAATACTGTCGTTTGCGTTGATCGGTCTTTATATTGCATTATTTAAAGGCAAGACATTCGTGTTTGCATATGCGGTATCCGGATGTATCGGAGCGTCACTGCTGTTGGCAATGGTAATCTCAGGAGCGGTCGGAACACTGATCCCGCTGTTCTTCAAGAAGATCCATGTAGATCCGGCGGTAGCGTCCGGACCACTTATCACAACGGTCAATGACCTTGTAGCGGTTATATCATATTATGGACTGAGCTGGATCTTCCTGATCAATATGATGCATCTGGCTGGATAGAATACACATAGTAAGAGCGAAGAGAAATAAAAATGGACATTAAAGATTTAAAAGTATTTCAGACAATTGCAAAAGAAGAAAGTATTGCAAAGGCATCCCGTATTCTCTATATGACACCTCAGGGGATCAGTAAGATCGTAAAGAACCTGGAGGCAGAGATGGGGTGCCGTCTCTTTATACGCAATAAAGCCGGTATGCAGCTTACAGAGAGTGGGAAACGTTTTCTGGAATATGCGGATAAAGATATTGCAGATTATTATCAGGTTAAGAAAGATATCCTGCATATCGAGCAGAGACAGAAGAAAGTGGTAGATCTGTTGTCTGCTTATGGAATCATCCGTATGGTGACACCGGACTGTATTGCAGAATTTCGCAGGAGATATCCGGATATAGAGTTTCATTACAGAGAATATCCGGATCTTCAGACAGAGCATCTGTTTGCAGAGAATGAAGGAAATGTAGCCTTTTCTATCGGAGAATTTGATGAAGAATTATATCATGTGGTTTCTTTGGAGACATTTCCTGTTAAAATGTTAGTGAATGGGCAGGATCCTTTAAGTAAACGTGAAAGTGTTACGATAGAAGACCTGAAGGACAGGCCGTTGTATATAGAGAGCAACCAGTTCGCAATCTACCATATGATTATGCAGAAATGTAAAGAAGCGGGATTTCAGCCGGATATAGCATTCCAGACCAGTGGTTTCAGTCTGTGTCATAAGATGGTGAAAGCAAATAAAGGAGTATCTGTGACGGTGGATTTTGTGTTTGACGATATGAAAGAATCCGGGATGCGGCTGATTCCGTTTTCGGATGGAATATATGAATGGAAGGCATGTATGATCACTAGAAAAGAAGAGGTGGAAAATGAAGCAGTGCAGTGTTTCCGGCAGTTTATACAGGAATGGATTGAGAAAATAAAACGTGGAGAGATTGTACGGTAAGATTTGAATCGGACAATCTGTGGATACAGGATAAGAAAAAAGTTGATAGAAGGGAACAAAAAGTTGAGGATAAGCCATATATTCGACATTATTAACAGATAAACAGTGTCGAATATATGGCATTTTTGTATAGAAATTTTGAAATATAGAGGGAATGAATAAATAACAAGTGTTATAGATTATATCACTTTAACAAATAGATTTCTGACAGATATAATATAAATATATGGGTATTAGGGATACCTGAGAATTATTTGTATTATTAGGAGGAATTACTTATGAACATCGGAGTAACAGAAATCAGCCCAAGAGCGGTGCAGAGAGCGGCAGAGAAGAATTTTAAAAGCGGGTATTACTGTTGTGAGGCATTGATGTGCACCATCCGTGATGAATTCAAACTGGATGTACCAAAAGAAGTCATTGCAATGTCATCTGGTATGGCTGTCGGAGCAGGCAAATCTGGATGTGCCTGTGGCGCATTCAACGGAGGGCTGCTTGCACTTGGAATGTTCTTCGGAAGAACAGAGCAGGACGGACCAACCAATCCAAAGAGCGTAAAATGTATGGAACTGGTTCACGAACTGCATGACTGGTTCAAGAAAGCTAATGGGAAGAATGCAATCTGCTGCAGAGTTCTGACCAAAGAATTCAACATGGGACAGGGTGAGCACAAAGAACAGTGCATCTTTTTCACAGGACTGTGCGCATGGAAAGTAGCACAGATTGTCTGTCGTGAACTGGGAATCAAGAATCTGGATGAGATTGATGAACCAGCAGAACGTCGTGCAATTGCAGATATCTAGAATACATAGATCCAGACTAGAAAGGAAGACAAGATATTATGAAAGATGTAATTAAAAAAGTACCGGTTCCAATCTGTGGAGTCATGCTTGGAGCGGCAGCCTTAGGTAACCTGCTGCAGAGTTATTCTGAGGGAATCCGTTATGTATGTGGAGTGTTCGCAGCATTTCTGCTGATCCTGGCACTTCTGAAGCTGATTATGTTTCCGGGAGCTGTGAAGGAAGATATGAAGAATCCGATCATGGCAAGCGTATCAGGAACATTTCCGATGGCACTTATGATCTTAAGTACCTATGTAAAACCATTCATTGGACAGGCAGCTTATTATATCTGGCTGTTTGCAATTGCATTACATATTGTGCTGATCATTTATTTCACGGTGAAATTTGTATTCAAACTGCAGATGCCAAAGGTATTCGCAAGTTATTATATCGTATATGTCGGAATTGTCGTTGCATCAGTCACGGCACCTGCTTATGAGAAACTTGCAATCGGAAGTGCGGCGTTCTGGTTTGGATTTGTGACACTGATCCTGTTACTGATCCTGGTTACATACCGCTATGTGACGGTGAAAGAAGTACCGGATCCGGCAAAACCTCTGATCTGTATCTATGCGGCACCGACAAGCCTCTGCATCGCAGGATATGTACAATCTGTCATGCCGAAATCTTACGGATTCCTGATGGGAATGTTTGTAGTTGCAACGGTGATCTACATCTTTGCACTTGTAAAAGCAATCGGCTATCTGAAGATGCCATTCTTCCCAAGCTATGCGGCATTCACCTTCCCATTTGTCATCAGTGCGATTGCTTCAAAACAGACGATGGCATGTGCAATGAATATGGGACATCCGATGCCGTTCCTGAAATATGTAGTACTGATCGAGACGATTATTGCGGTTGTTCTGGTTGTGTATACTTATATCCGGTTTATGGGATTTGTCTTTGACGGAAAGAAATAAATAAAATAATAAAGGGTGGCTGCTTATTGTAGGGCAGCCGCTTTTTGCGTTCTTGCATAGCCTTGAAAAAAAGGTTATACTCATAAGTATCAGTAAGAGGGAGGTTGCCTTTATGCCAAAACGATTTTGTGTGACAGGAACGTGTATTCCGGAAAAAAATTATATGGTAGATATCAGTGGACGGATTGATCGGATTATTCGGGATTATATTGAAAAAGGTCAGTATTTTACAATCAATCGTGCGCGGCAGTATGGAAAGAAAATACTTGAGGTAATAGTGTGAAATGGTAAAGATAGATCTGATCACCGGATTCTTAGGCTCCGGCAAGACAACATTTATAAAAAAATATGCAAAATATCTGATAGACCAGGGAGTAAATATCGGAATTCTGGAAAATGATTATGGCGCAGTCAATGTAGACATGATGCTGTTAAAAGATCTGGAAGGCGAGAACTGTGAACTGGAGATGATTGCGGGAGGATGTGATGCAGACTGCCACAGAAGGCGCTTCCGTACGAAACTGATCGCAATGGGAATGTGCGGATATGACCGTGTGATCGTGGAGCCGTCGGGGATCTATGATGTGGATGAATTCTTTGATGTGTTAAGAGATGATCCAATCGACAGATGGTATGAGATTGGGAATGTGATCACGGTCGTCGACGCAAAATTAGAGCCGGAAATGTCAGATGAAGCAGATTACCTTCTGGCATCCGAGGCTGCGAATGCAGGATGCATCGTACTCAGCAGAAGTCAGGAAGCATCGGAAAAAGAGATTGAAAATACAATTGCACATCTGAATCATGCAATGGAAAAAGTACAATGCAAGAGAAGATTTAAGGACGAAATTGTAGTAAAAGACTGGTCGGCATTTGATGATGCGGATTATGAAAGGCTGTTATCCTGTGGGTATGTGCTGGAGAATTACCGGAAAATGCATATCGAAGAGGGGGAGACGTTCAAATCCTTGTATTTTATGAATCTTGATAAGACGAAAGAAGAGATTGCAGAAGCAGCAGAAAAAGTCCTGGAAGACAGAGAATGTGGCAAAGTATTCCGTGTTAAAGGATTTCTGAAAGATAAAGAAGAAAAGTGGCTGGAATTAAACGCAACGCATCAGGAGATAAGAACTGCTCCGATTCCGGAAGGGCAGGAGGTTGTGATTGTAATCGGAGAAGAGATGAATGAGGCGAAGATACGTGGATATTTTTCGTGAAAATCTTAATTCGTCAGAAATACAACGAGAATGTTAATAAAATAACTAAAAATATTTGTTGAAAAGGCACAAGAATAATGCAAAATGACGAAAAGAAAGTAGAAAATAATTGTGTAGATTAGCTGAAAAGATGGAAAATGACTAAATGTCATTGAAATGATTTGGGCATCATGATATAGTAAATGCAGTTGAACAAGCAAGCTGAGATAGGAGAGCGAATACAAAGTAATCAGATGATTACTTTTTAGGCGCACTCTTTTTTTTTGAAAAATAATCCAGGGTGTAATAGAATAAGTTCAAAGCATAAAAGTTTAGCAAAATGAGGACAGATAAAATGAATCAGATATTTTATGATGCGGTTGGCAATAATCCGATTATTGCGGCTGTGAAGAACATGAAAGATATAGAAGTAAGTTGTGCAATAGAAGAGATACAGGTGATTTTCATATTATTTGGAGATGTCTGTTCGATAGACAGGATTGTAAAGCGGGTGAAAGATGCAGGAAAGGTTGCGATGGTACATGTAGATCTGATCAGCGGACTGAGCCCGAAAGAAGTTTCGGTAGAATATCTGAAAGAACATACGGAAGCAGATGGCATTATATCAACAAAGCCATCACTGATCAAGAAAGCAAGAGAACTTGGAATGTATACAGTTCTGAGATACTTTCTGCTGGACTCCATGGCATTTGAAAATATCAGACAGCAACAGCATATGGTGAGACCGGATTTTATAGAAGTACTTCCGGGTGTGATGCCAAGAGTGATCAAACGGATCTGTGGTTCAGTGAAGACACCGATCATAGCCGGAGGATTGATCACAGATAAAGAAGATGTGATGGCTGCATTATCAGCCGGAGCAATTGCAGTATCATCAACCAATCATCAGGTATGGAAGATGTAATAACTGTATAAGATGAAACAGAATATTTAATTGCCTGAGGGAGCAATTTAAATAGAACGCATGCGAAAAAGTAACAAGTAAAATGAAGCGAAAATCAGGAGGAAATGAATATGGCAAAATATGTAATGGCGTTGGATGCAGGAACTACCAGTAACAGATGTATTCTGTTTAACGAAAAGGGTGAGATGTGCAGTGTGGCACAGAGAGAATTCACACAGTATTTTCCAAAACCGGGCTGGGTAGAGCATGATGCGGATGAAATCTGGGCAAGTATGCTTGGTGTTGCGGTAGAAGCAATGAACATGATCAACGCAGAAGCAGAAGATATCGCAGCAATCGGTATCACAAACCAGCGTGAAACAACAATCGTCTGGGACAAAGAGACAGGAGAACCGGTACATCATGCGATCGTATGGCAGTGCCGCAGAACATCAGAATATTGTGACTCCTTAAAGGAAAAAGGATTAACAGATAAATTCCGTGAAAAAACTGGACTGGTCATCGATGCATATTTCTCAGGCACAAAGGTAAAATGGATCCTGGATAATGTGCCGGGAGCAAGAGAAAGAGCAGAAAGAGGAGAATTGTTATTCGGTACAGTTGAGACATGGCTGATCTGGAAACTGACCAAGGGTGCAGCACATGTGACAGATTATTCGAATGCTTCTCGTACAATGTTATTTAACATCAATACACTGCAGTGGGATGATGAGATCCTGAAAGAACTGGATATTCCAAAATGTATGTTACCGGAACCAAAACCATCAAGCTGCATCTACGGAGAGGCTGATCCGTCTTATCTCGGAGGCCCGATCCCGATTGCAGGAGCAGCAGGAGATCAGCAGTCAGCTTTATTCGGCCAGACATGTTTCAATGCAGGAGAGGCAAAGAATACATATGGAACAGGATGTTTCCTTCTGATGAATACAGGAGAAAAACCGGTATTTTCTAAAAATGGCCTGGTCACAACCATTGCATGGGGATTAGATGGCAAAGTCAATTATGCACTGGAAGGTTCGATTTTCGTAGCAGGAGCTGCGATCCAGTGGTTAAGAGATGAACTCCGCATTATTGATTCCGCACCGGATTCTGAATATATGGCAAAGAAAGTAAAAGATACCAACGGATGTTATGTAGTACCTGCATTTACAGGACTTGGAGCACCACACTGGGATCAGTATGCAAGAGGAACCATTGTAGGAATTACACGTGGAGTGAACAAATATCACATTATCCGTGCGACACTGGAATCACTGGCATATCAGGTAAATGATGTTCTTGTTGCAATGAAAGCAGATTCCGGAATTGATCTTGCTGCACTTAAGGTTGACGGCGGCGCAAGTGCCAACGATTTTCTGATGCAGACACAGGCAAATATCATCAACGCACCGGTAAACCGTCCGCAGTGCGTAGAGACAACGGCAATGGGAGCTGCTTATCTTGCAGGTCTTGCAGTCGGATACTGGGAAAGCAAAGAAGACGTCATTAAGAACTGGGCGATCGACAAGACATTTGAGCCGAAGATTGATGACGAACAGAGAAATAAGATGATCAAAGGCTGGAATAAAGCTGTAAAATACGCTTATGGATGGGCGAAAGAAGATTAAAAACTGAATAAAGAAAGATAGATAGAAAAAGGGGGAATTTTCTATGTTACCTTATATTGCTGAATTTTTGGGGACAATGATACTGATTATTCTTGGAGACGGAGTAGTTGCGAATGTGAATCTGAATAAATCCGGAATGAAGGGCGGAGGAACGGTTCAGATCACCATTGCCTGGGGTCTTGCAGTTATGCTGCCGGCATGTATATTTGGAGCTGCATCCGGAGCATCCTTTAACCCGGCACTGACACTGGCGCTTGCAATTGACGGAAGCTTTGCATGGTCCATGGTTCCTGGATATATTGTGGCACAGTTCGCAGGTGCATTTGTGGGAGCGGCAGTTGTATATCTTCTGTTTAAAGGGCAGTTTGATGCAACGGAAGATCAGGGAACAAAACTTGGAGTATTTTGTACAGGTCCTTCCATTCCAAATCTTGGACTGAATATTTTCAGTGAGGCAGTCGGAACATTCATACTTGTATTTGCAATCAAGGGAATGGCAAATGTACCAGAACTCACAGACGGACTTGGCAAATTTATCGTATTCGGAATCATCGTTTCGATTGGTATGTCACTCGGTGGTCTGACAGGATATGCAATCAATCCAGCAAGAGATCTTGGACCGCGTCTGGCTCATGCAGTACTTCCAATCAAAGGAAAAGGAAGTTCAAACTGGGGATACGGTGTTGTAACTTTAGTAGGACCGGTAATTGGAGCTGTCGCTGCGGTATTGCTTTTTGGTGCCATTCCGTGGTAGAATAACAGAAGAAATAGAATAAGAGGCGTGAGAGAAGAGAGCCTGACAGGATAACCGCATATTCGTGATGCGTTTACTTGTCAGGCTCTTTTTTCAAAAAGACTTTCATATATCCGGGCGGCAGTCGTTGAAATCCGGATAGCAGAACAGGTAAGAGAAGCTGCCGGTGGAAAGTTCTATGAAGGATATGAAAATATAGAAGGAGAGATGAAACATGTATGATGTGATAATAATCGGAAGCGGAGTCTCAGGCTCGGCAGCCGCGAGGGAGTTATCCCGTTATAAAGCAAAGATCTGTGTATTAGAAAAGGAAGAAGACGTCTGCTGTGGAACATCAAAAGCCAACAGTGGAATTGTGCATGCCGGATATGATGCAAAAGAGGGATCATTGATGGCAAAGTTAAACGTCCGTGGAAATGCGATGATGGAACAGTTATCGAAAAATCTGGATTTTCCGTTCAAAAGAATCGGTTCTCTGGTGATCTGCCTGAGAGAAGATGATATGGACAAATTACAGGCATTATATGACAGAGGTGTGGCAAATGGCGTGCCGGGACTTCAGATCCTGAACAGAGAAGAAGTACTCGAGATGGAGCCGAACATTGTAGACAATGTATATGCGGCACTCTATGCGCCGACAGCCGGAATTGTATGTCCATTCGGATTAAATATTGCGATGGCAGAAAATGCCTGTGAAAATGGTGTAGAATTTAAGTTTGATACAGAAGTAAAAGAACTGAAAAAAATAGATGATATCTGGGAAGTTCACACGAATCAGGGTGTATTCAAGACAAAATACGTGGTGAATGCAGCCGGTGTGTATGCGGATAAATTCCACAATATGGTCAGTGAGAAGAAGATTCACATCACACCGAGAAGAGGAGACTATTGTCTGTTAGATAAGACAGCAGGAGCGCATGTAGGAAAGACAATCTTTGCCTTGCCGAATGAATTTGGAAAGGGAATTCTGGTTACGCCGACGGCACATGGAAATCTGCTTCTTGGACCAACGGCAATTGATATTGAAGAAAAAGAAGGAACCAATACAACAAGAGAAGGACTGGATCAGGTACTTACAAAAGCAGGGCAGAATGTAAAAAATATTCCGATGCGTCAGGTCATTACATCATTTGCCGGACTTCGCGCACATGAAGACGGCCATGAATTTATCATAGAAGAATTAGAAGATGCGAAGGGATTCATTGACTGTGCAGGTATTGAATCTCCGGGACTTACCAGCAGTCCGGCAATCGGAGAGATGGTTGCGGGGATTTTGAAAGAAAAGCTTCATCTGGAAGAAAAAGAACATTTCATTGCCACAAGGAAAGGAATCCTGGATCCAAACACTCTGAGTAAAGAAGATAGAGTGAAATTAATCAAAGAGAAACCGGCATACGGTAATATTATCTGCCGCTGTGAGATGATCACGGAAGGTGAAATTATCGATGCAATCCATA
>OCPR01001354.1_pt1 | contig 15738 bp, 10 predicted proteins | sample 1538611 | NCBI WGS metagenome assembly OCPR01 (sample SAMN04571711, study PRJEB22368) | human gut metagenome | biome: human gut; material: stool | host: Homo sapiens | place: Luxembourg | collected 2012-09-28
CCGCCTCTCCGGTAGAGATGATCGTGAGCCGTACTTTTAAATATCTGCGCTCGGTGATTACTCCCTTGGTATCGGGTATCGTGGTGTTGCTCATCGGCTTGAGCTTGATCAAGGTAGGAGTGGTCGCTTGCGGCGGGGGGTATACGGCTATGGATAACGGTACGTTCGGTAGTTTGCGTAATGTCGGAGTAGCTGTGTGCGTCTTGTTGAGTGTCTTGTTCTTCAACCGTTGTAAGAACAAGTATTTGCGGATGAGTTCCATCGTACTGGGGTTGTGTATCGGTTACGCGATCGCTTTCGCCATGGGGATGGTGGATATGGAGGCTGTCTCCTCGCAGAGTTTGAGAGGGTTTAATATCCCGGTTCCCTTCAAATATGGATTGGATTTTAATATCTCTTCATTCGTGGCGATCGCATTGATCTATCTGATCACGGCGATCGAGGCTACGGGGGATATTACGGCCAACTCGATGATATCGGGAAAATCGATCGAGGGAGAAGGGTACCTGAAGCGAGTCTCCGGCGGGGTGCTGGCGGATGGGGTGAACTCGTTTATCTCCGGTGTTTTTAACTCTTTCCCGAACTCTATCTTCGCCCAGAATAACGGGATCATCGCCAGCCGGTACGTGGGGTATTATATAGCGGGTATGCTGATCCTGTTGGGATTATTCCCGGTTGTCGGCGTTATCTTCTCCTTGATGCCCGATCCGGTGCTGGGAGGAGCTACCCTGCTGATGTTCGGTACGGTGGCGGCAGCAGGTATCCGTATTATCGCCGCCCAAGATATCAACCGGAAGGCCACGTTGGTGTTGGCGGTTAGTTTGTCCTTGGGGTTGGGGGTGGAGCTGATGCCGGATATTCTAGGGGCCGCTCCTCAAGTGATCCGTGGCATTTTCTCCTCCGGCATAACGACGGGTGGCTTGACGGCCATTCTGGCGAATTTATTTATACGTGTAAAAGAAGATCAAACAGAATAACAAATTATGGAATTATTGAAGCAACGCATCTTGCAAGACGGCCGCTGTTATCCCGGCGGTATCCTTAAAGTGGATAGTTTTATCAACCATCAAATGGACCCGATGTTGATGTATAAGATCGCCGAGGAATTTATCCGTCGTTTTCAAGATCGTAAGATAAACAAGATCGTGACCATCGAGGCGAGCGGTATCGCCCCGGCCATTATGGTGGGTTATATCATGCAGTTGCCGGTGGTCTTCGTAAAGAAGAAGAAACCGAAGACGATGGAGAACATGCTCTCTACCGTGGTCCATTCCTTCACGAAGGATCGTGACTATACGGTATGTATCAGCAATAACTTCTTGACTCCGGAGGATCATATCCTGTTTATCGATGATTTCTTGGCTTACGGAAACGCCGCCATGGGAATGGTCGAGTTGGCGGAGCAATCGGGAGCCGTGATCGAGGGTATGGGTTTTATTATAGAGAAGGCGTTTCAAGATGGCGGGAACCTGCTGCGTGAAAAGGGCATACGTGTGGAGAGCCTCGCCATTATCGATAATCTGGATGATTGTAAGATAACGGTTCGTTAATAGAAAAGATATGGATGAGAGAATAAAAGAAAAGTTGATTAACCGTGCGAAGACGAATCCTTATGTGAATTTTCTGGGGATCGACTTCACGGTTATCGAGGAAGGTCGTGTGGAGGCGCATATGCCCTTGCATGACGAGCAGAGACAATATAGCGGCGTGACGCATGGGGGTGTCTTGGCTGCTTTGGCGGATACGATCGCCGGTTTCGCCGCCTATACGATGACCCCGCTGGAGAAAGACGTGCTGACGGCAGAGTTGAAAATGTCTTTCTTACGGGCCGCTTGGGGCAATGAGCTGATCGCCAAGGGTACCGTGATCAAGGCGGGACGGAATATACATTTTTGTGAGTGCGAGATTTATTGCGACGATAAGTTGGTGAGCAAATCTTCCGGCACCTTCTGTGTGGTCCATCCCCAAGTATAGAAAAGATGTTACTTATTTATCAATATCATGAAGACTTCAAATGTAAAAAGAATCCTTTGCGGCTGCCTGTTGTTCGCCGCTACGTGGCCGGCATTCAGCCAGCCTGCCACGAATCCCCGCCTGATCATCCGTGCGGATGACATGGGATCGTTCCGTTCCGCCAATATAGCGTGTATGGAAGGGTATAAGAATGGGGTGGAGACCTGTATAGAGGTTATGGTTGTCACCTCGTGGTTCCCCGAGGCCGCCCGGCTGTTGAGGGAGAACCCGGGGATAGATGTCGGGCTTCACCTGACGCTGACCAGCGAATGGGATAACGTGAAATGGCGTCCGCTGACGCATTGTCCCAGCTTGACCGATAGCAATGGCTATTTCTTGCCGATGATGTCTCCGAATCCCGCCTACCCGGGTCTGGCCATTCTGGAGAATACATGGAGCTTGGCCGAGATCGAGCAGGAGGCCCGGGCCCAGATAGAGATGGCCTTGAAGAACATTCCCCAGATCAGCCATATCTCCGGCCATATGGGATCGACCGGTTTCGATCCGGAGGTGGTGAAGCTGATGCGCCGCTTGTCCGAGGAATATCATCTGCCGGTCGTGGATCGGGTAGAGGCGATGCAGGAATACGATTTCACCTATTCCGGATATGATGGAGCCTCCAAGACTCCGGCCGAGAAGGAGGCCAGTTTCATCCGGATGTTGGATAAGTTGGAACCCGGTAAACGCTATATGTTCTTGGATCACCCTGCCTTGGATAACGAGGAGATGAAAACCGTCGGGCATATCGGCTACGAGAACGTGGCGATGGACCGTCAAGGCGTGACCGATCTTTTTACCAGTCCGAAGGTGAAGCAAGCCTTGAAGGATAAGAACATAGACTTGATCAGTTATAACGATCTGACCAAGGAGCTTCCTCGTGCGGAAGCCTCGAAAACCTTGGATAAGGCGTTCGGCAATTATCTGCGGGCGGTGAAAAAGGCGGATCAAGACTTGCATAGTATCATGATCCTCCAGCATGGAAAGGTCGTAAAGGAACAATGGCTGGGTGAGGGCGACCGCCATACGCCGCACGTCTTGAACTCCGTCAGCAAGACCTTTACGGCTACGGCTATCGGTTTCGCCGTCGCGGAGGGTAAATTGAAGGTCACGGACAAGGTGATCTCCTTCTTCCCCGACCAATTACCGGCCGAGGTAAGCCCTTACTTGAAAGAGCTGGAGATACGTCACCTATTGACCATGTCCTCCGGCCATGATGTCGATCCCACCGCTTTAGTACGGCAGAAGGGGAACGAGAAGGCCGATTGGGCAAAGCTCTTCCTCTCGGCGCCGTTGGTACATAAACCGGGAACCTATTTCGTATACAACAGCCTCGGCACGTATATGCTTTCCGCTATCATCCAGAAGGTGACGGGGGAGAAGGTGATCAATTATCTCTATCCACGCCTGTTCCGTCCGCTGGGTATCGTCGGCGCTACTTGGGAAGAGAGTCCCCAAGGCATCAATTGCGGCGGTTGGGGTTTGTATCTCAAGACCGAGGATCTAGCGAAAATGGGTCAGTTTTTCCTGCAAAAGGGAAAATGGAACGATAAGCAATTGCTTCCCGAAAGCTGGATAGAGGAAGCCACCACCTCCAAAATAGCCTCTTTGCCCGCCGGTATGAGACCGGAGAACTTGAAGATGAAGCCGAAAGATAGCGACTGGTTACAAGGCTACGGTTACCAGATGTGGCGTTGCCGCCATAACGCCGTTCGTGCCGATGGAGCCAATGGACAATACATTATTATATTGCCCGAGCAAGGTGCGGTAATCGCCATGACGGCGAATATCGGCGATATGCAGGCCGAGATCGACTTGATATGGAAATATATCTTGCCTGCCTTGAGATAGGAACTGTAGGACCTACGTCCGGGAAACCAATAAGAGACCCCGGACGTAAGCCTATGACTTGTTGGGCGTAAGCGAATGGTTTACGGTACGTAAGTCAATGGATTGCGGGAAAAACTCAATGATTTCCACCCCGTAAACCATTGGGTTACGAAAAAAGAAAAGCCTTCTGGTCACAGACCGGAAGGCTTTTCTTAGTTGCGGAGGCAAGACTCGAACTTACGACCTTTGGGTTATGAGCCCAACGAGCTACCACTGCTCCACTCCGCGATATAGTTGCTATCATTTCTTGATTGCGAGTGCAAAGGTAGGGATATTTTCTTACAAAACAAATTTATTGCAAGTTTTTTTTAATATACTTGGTAGATACGATCTTTTTTAAGTACTTTGCGCACAGTTTTAATCAAAATGTGCAATACAATGCCGATGACAGTTTCTAAAACACGTGACATGTTGGTGGATGTGGCCAGACAATTGTTTGCCCGCATGGGGGTTGATAACACGACGATGAACGATATTGCACAGGCATCTCGTAAGGGGAGACGTACGCTTTATACGTATTTCAAAAGCAAGAACGAGATCTATTTGGCGGTAGTGGAGTCGGAGCTGGACCAGCTTCATAAGATGCTGGTGGACGTGGCCAGCAAGGATCTGCCGGCGGACGAGAAGCTGCTGACGTTTATCTATAGCCGCTTGGACGCTGTAAAGGCGTTGGTGTTTCGGAACGGTACGTTGCGGGCTACCTTCTTCCGTGATATATGGCGGGGGGGGTACGTAAGAGCTTCGACCTTCGGGAAGTGGAGATCATAAAGGGAATATTGGACGATGGCGTGAAGGAGGGTATATTCAGCATGCCGGACACGGACATTACCGCCCTCGTGCTCCATCATGCCTTGAAAGGGCTGGAGGTGCCCTATATCCGGGGGATCATGGGTGATAATATCAGCCAGCGGATTAAACGTAGAGACAATGTGATGAATTTAATATTCAACGGAATAAAGATTAAGTAAATCAAAGACACTAAGGAATGTTTATTAATGCGACAGGGTTTTATGTGCCTGAAGAACGGGTAGATAACCAACATTTTCTTGAATTGAGCGGGTTGACAAGTGAGTGGATTGAGCAACGGACGGGAATTCATACCCGCTCGAAAGCGAAAGAGGGGGAGAATATCAATACCATGAGCCTTGAGGCCGTGAAGGACGCTCTTCCCAAATTGCCTTACGATATCACGGAGGTAGACTTGATCGTCTCCGCTTCGTATTCTCCTTATGATACGGTTGCGACGGCCGCGCATACGGTTCAACATGAGTATACTATCGCTGACGCGAAAGCTTTATATCTATCCTCGGCTTGTTCTTCTTTCTTGAACGCCTTGGAGGTTGTGGAGGGATATTTCGCCATGGGGAAGGCTTCCAAGGCTTTGGTGCTTTCCGCTGATAAGAACTCCGCTTATTATAATGAGACAGACCCGAAGGCGGGCCATTTATGGGGTGATGCCGCCGCCGCTTTCTTTATCTCCAAGGAGCGGATCGGTGAGGGCGACGCTGAGATCGTAGAGGTCTACACGCAAGGTCTCGGCCATTTGTCGAAAGCGATGGAGGCGGTTCACTTGCGTCCTCGTGACGGCGGTATCTTGATGCCGGAGGGGCGTGACGTATTTATCCAAGCTTGTACCTATATGCCTAAGAATGTCCTTCATTTGTTGGAGAAGAACGGTTATACGCTGGATAACCTTACTTATTTCATCGGCCATCAGGCGAATATGCGTATCATGGCGAATATCGCCAAGCAATTGAACTTGCCGGACGAGAAATTTTTGCACAATATCGAGGAGCTGGGAAATACGGGTTCCGTAAGCTCGGCCTTGGTATATGCCCAGAACGATAAGAATTTCAAGAAAGACGACTTGATCGCTATCACGGTATTCGGCGGTGGCTATTCGACGGGAGCTTGCTTGATTAAACATTGATATTAAAAAATTTGAGTAATATGAAACTATTAGAAGGTAAAGTGGCTGTCGTAACAGGTGCCGCTCGTGGTATTGGTAAGGCTATCGCCTTGAAGTTCGCCCAAGAGGGCGCTAACATCGCTTTCACGGATCTAGTGATCGATGAGAATGGCTTGGCTACACAGGCCGAGATCGAGGCCTTGGGCGTGAAGGCGAAAGGATACGCTTCTAACGCCGCTAACTTTGAAGAGACTCATAACGTGGTGGCCGAGATCGTGAAGGATTTCGGACGTATCGATATCTTGGTGAACAATGCCGGTATCACGAAAGACGGCTTGATGATGCGTATGAGCGAGGGACAATGGGACGCTGTGTTGAACGTGAACTTGAAGTCCGCTTTCAACTTTATCCATGCTTGTACCCCGGTCATGATGAAGCAACGTGCGGGTAGCATTATCAATATGTCTTCTGTCGTAGGTGTTCATGGCAACGCCGGACAAGCGAACTACTCCGCTTCCAAGGCCGGTATGATCGGCTTGGCTAAGTCTGTCGCTCAGGAGTTGGGTTCTCGTGGCATCCGCGCGAACGCTATCGCCCCGGGATTCATCATCACGGATATGACCGCTCAGCTGTCTGACGAGGTACGTGCCGAGTGGTGCAAGAAGATTCCTTTGCGCCGTGGTGGTACGGTGGAGGATGTGGCTAATATCGCTACCTTCTTGGCTTCGGATATGTCTTCTTATGTATCCGGACAGGTTATTCAGGTTGACGGCGGTATGAACATGTAATATGGAGGTTATTTACGAGGATAATCATATTATAGCGGTAGATAAGACCTGCCGTGAGATCGTGCAAGGCGACAAGACGGGCGATAAGCCTCTCTCGGAGATGCTGAAGGCATGGCTGAAGGAGAAGTATTGCAAGCCCGGTAACGTCTTTGTCGGTGTCACGCACCGTCTGGATCGTCCGGTGAGCGGGGTCGTGATTTTCGCCAAGACGAGCAAGGCCCTTTCTCGCTTGAACGAGATGTTTCGTGTTGGTGAGGTGCGCAAGACGTATTGGGCGATCGTCAAGAACCGTCCCCCGCAGGATGAGGGTGAGTTGGTGGATTGGCTGGTGCGGAACGAGAAGCAAAACAAGAGTTACGCTTACGATACCGAGCGGCCGAATGCCAAGAAAGCCATCCTGCGTTATAAATTGATCGCCCATTCGGATAATTATTATCTGTTGGAGATCGATTTGAAGACGGGGCGGCACCATCAGATCCGCTGTCAGTTGGCGAAGATGGGATGTCCGATCAAGGGGGATCTGAAATATGGTTTCGATCGTTCCAATAAGGATGGAGGCATTAGCTTGCACGCACGTAGCGCAGAGTTTATCCATCCGGTTTCAAAAGAGAACGTGCGAATTGTCGCTCCCGTGCCGGATGATAATTTGTGGAAAGCGTTGTCGGTTGACCGATAATAATTGATATTGATAAAGATCTGATATATGTGGAATCCTTTCGGATGGAGAAAACGTTTCATTCGAAAGGATTTTGTTTTTAAAGTGTAGACTTACCCAGTAGGTGTGGATTTATTCCCCGGTTGGATACACCCTAATTTTAGTATAAATGTTAACATAAACGCTATACGATTTGTTATTAAGTGAAGTAATGTTAATTATCGGTCTCCTCGAGAAAAATGGAATGATTCTTTCTTTCTTTACATAACAAATGTGACATAAGTAATTTATATAGGTAGAATGAGCAGGAAAAGATTGGCAAAAGTACAGGTTATCTTGATAGCCCTTGTAGTAGCGATGACGGGTTGCCGCCATAAGGAAGAGCAGCAATTGCCCATCGTGATCGTAGACAAACCCTCAAAAGAAGACGTGCAGATTTATGGCGAGTACGTGGGACGTATCCGTGCCGCCAGCTTTGTCGAGGTACATGCCCGTGTGGAGGGATTCCTAGAGAAAATGTTGTTTGAGGAAGGTAAACGGGTGAAGCAGAATGAGCCCCTGTTTATGATTAATCCCGATAAATATCGTGCTAGAGTAGAGAAAGCGAAAGCCCAACTGAAGAAAAGCCAAGCCCAAGCGGCCAAGGCCCGGCGTGATGTGGAACGCCTGAAACCGTTGTACGAGCAACACGCCGCCAGCCAACTGGATTTGGATAACGCCACAGCCGCCCTGGAAGATGCCGAGGCGAATATCGCCATGAGCAAGGCGGATCTAGACCAAGCGGAGATGGAGTTGAGCTATACGGTGGTGACCTCGCCGCTGTCTGGGTATATCAGTGAGCGTTTCGTGGATGTGGGTGCTTTGGTGGGCCCGGGTGTCAATTCGAAATTGGCGGCTGTTGTGAAAAGTGACACGGTATTGGTCGATTTTAAGATGACCGCCTTGGATTACCTGCGTGCCGAGCGTCGTAACGTGAAGTTTGGCGAGCAGGATACGACCCGTTCTTGGCAGCCTACCGTGACGGTTACCTTGGCGGACGACTCGGAATACCCGGTAAAAGGTATCGTGGACTTCGCCGACCCGCTGGTGGACCCGAAGACCGGTACGTTTGGCGTTCGTGCGGAACTATCCAACCCGAACCAGAAATTATTGCCCGGACAGTTCACGAAGGTGAAGCTCCTGCTGGATGTCCGCGAGCGTTCGATCGTCGTTCCCCGGAAAGCCCTCTCGATCGAGAAAGGAGGTGCATTCATCTATATCATCCGTAGGGACGATATCGCCGAGAAGCGTTTCGTGCAGACCGGCCCGGAGATCGGCAACAAGGTCGTGATCGAACGGGGCTTGGGCGAGAACGAGCGAGTAGTGGTAGAAGGTTATCATAAATTGGTGCCGGGCGTGAAGGTACATGCGGTAGAGGCCGGCGACGAGAAGGCTATCCAAGCGCTTAGAGAGGAGGAAGAACAATGAAACCGGGATTCTTTATAGACCGTCCTGTCTTTTCGACCGTCTTATCGATACTGATCGTGATTGTCGGAATCATCGGACTGGCATTGTTGCCTGTGGACCAGTATCCGCAGATTACGCCCCCTGTAGTGAAGATCAGCGCCACGTATCCGGGAGCGAGCGCCTTGACGGTGTCTCAAGCGGTCGCTACCCCGATCGAGCAGGAGCTGAACGGTACGCCGGGTATGATCTATATGCAAAGTAGTAGCTCGAACTCGGGTAGCTTGAATATTACGGTGACTTTCGATGTATCCGCCGATGCGGACTTGGCGGCTGTCGAGATCCAGAACCGTGTGAAACTGGCCGAGAGCCGTTTGCCCGCCGAGGTGATCCAAAATGGTATCACGATCGAGAAGCAGGCTCCTAGCCAGCTGATGACCTTGAGCTTGATGTCCGACGATCCGAAGTTCGATGAGATCTATCTGAGTAATTTTGCCACGATCAACGTGTTGGACGTATTGCGCCGTATCCCGGGCGTAGGTCGTGTATCGAATATCGGTAGCCGTTATTACGGTATGCAGATCTGGGTATATCCGGATCGGTTGGCCAACATGGGATTGACGGTAAGTGATTTGCAAGATGCCTTGAAAGACCAGAACCGGGAGTCGGCGGCGGGCGAGCTGGGTAAGCAGCCCGTGCTGGATGTGGATGTCACCTTGCCTATCACGGCCCCGGGACGTTTGTCTACCGTGAAGGAGTTCGAGGATATCGTGGTGCGAGCAAACCCGGATGGCTCGATCGTCCGGATGAGCGACGTGGCCCGGGTATCGCTGGAGGCTTCCTCTTATTCTACGGAGAGTGGGATCAATGGGAAGAACGCCGCTATCTTGGGTATCTATATGTTGCCGGGGGCGAACGCTCTGGAGGTCGCCACGAAGGTGAAAGAGGCGATGAAGGATATCAGCAAGAACTTCCCGGAAGGCTTGGAGTATAATTTCCCGTTCGATATGACGGAGTATATCTCACAATCCGTGCACGAGGTGTATAAGACCTTGTTCGAGGCCCTTTTCTTGGTCGTTCTCGTAGTGTTCCTCTCGTTACAGAATTGGCGTGCGGCTTTGATCCCGACGATCGCCGTCCCGATCTCCTTGATCGGTACGTTCGGTTTCATGTTGATCTTCGGTTTCTCGTTGAATATGCTAACCTTGCTGGGATTGATCTTGGCGATCGGTATCGTGGTGGACGACGCTATCGTGGTGGTGGAGAACGTGGAGCGTATCATGGCCGAGGAGCGTGTGACTGCCCGTGAGGCTACGCATAAGGCGATGCGGGAATTGTCTGGTGCTTTGATCGCTACCTCCATGGTATTGGCTGCCGTGTTCGTGCCGGTGAGTTTCTTGGGGGGTATCACGGGGCAGCTGTACCGTCAGTTCTCTGTTACGATCGTGGTTTCCGTGCTGTTGTCCACGGTAGTGGCCTTGACGTTGAGCCCGGCGATGTGCGCCATCATCTTGCGTCCGTCTCATAAGAAGAAAGCGTTTATTTTCCGTAAGATCAATCTGTGGTTGGCGAAAGGAAATAAGAAATATACGAAGTTGTTGCGTATCTCTATCGCTAATCCCCGCCGTATCTTGGCAGGGTTCGGGATGGTACTGGTGGCCATCTTTGTCTTGAACCGGATGTTGCCTACCAGCTTTATCCCGGAGGAGGATCAAGGGTTCTTCACTGTAGAGCTGGAGATGCCCGAGGGTACTACCTTGGAACGTACACGTGCCGTAACCGACCGTGCGATCGAGTTCCTCGACCATCATCCGGCCGTGGCCTACGTACAGAATGTAACGGGTAGCAGTCCCCGTGTCGGTACGAACCAAGGGCGTGCCACGCTGACGGTGATCTTGAAACCGTGGGAAGAGCGTAAATCCTCCGGCATGAAGGTAGAGGACGTGATGGCCGATGCCCGCCGGGAATTCTACTATTACCCCGAGGCTAAGTCGTATGTGAACCGTCCACCGGTAATCCCGGGTTTGGGTGAGAGCGGTGGCTTGGAGATGCAGTTGGAGGCTAAGGGAGACGCTAGCTGGGATAATCTGGTAAGTGCCACGGATACTTTCCTGTATTACGCTTCGCAAGCGCCTGAGCTTCAAGGTGTGTCTTCCGCCATGCAGAGCGAGATCCCGCAGTTGTATTTCGACGTGGACCGTGATCAGGCGAAGTTCCTCGGCATCCCGTTGTCTGATATCTTCTCGACCATGAAGGCTTATCTAGGCTCCGTGTACGTGAACGACTTCAATATGTTCAACCGTATTTACCGTGTATATATCCAAGCGGAGGCGCCTTATCGGGCCACCCGGGATAATCTGGATTTGTTCTTCGTCCGCAGTAAGGATGGGGCGATGGTTCCATTGACTGCCTTGGGCACGACCCAATATACGACCGGTCCGGGAACGATCAAGCGTTTCAATATGTTCACCACGGCCTCGATCAACGCCGTAGCCGCTCCGGGATATAGTACGGGTGAGGCGATGGCTGCGATGGAACGGATCGCTAGGGAGCATCTGCCCGAGAATATCGGTCTGGAGTGGAGCGGTCTTTCCTATCAAGAGAAACAGGCCGGTGGGCAGACTGGTTTTGTCTTGGCGTTGGTCTTCTTGTTTGTCTTCTTGTTCTTGGCGGCTCAGTATGAGAGCTGGATCGTGCCGATCGCCGTATTGCTTTCCTTGCCGGTAGCTACGCTGGGCGCCTACTTGGGCATCTGGGCGACAGGGTTGGAGAACGATATTTATTATCAGATCGGTCTGGTAACCTTGATCGGTTTGGCGGCGAAGAACGCTATCTTGATCGTTGAGTTCGCCAAGGTACAGGTGGATAACGGGGTAGATGTGGTGAGAGCCGCTATCCATGCCGCCCAGATGCGTTTCCGCCCGATCTTGATGACCTCGTTGGCCTTCGTGTTGGGTATGCTTCCGATGGTGTTAGCCAGCGGACCGGGCTCAGCTTCCCGCCATAGTATCGGTACGGGCGTGTTCTTCGGTATGCTGGTGGCGATTACGGTAGGTATCGTGTTGGTTCCCTTCTTCTTTGTTTTGATCTATAAGATAAAGGGAAAGATGCGTATGGAACGTATCGCTCAAAAGAAAGAAGTGGTAACCTCTATTTTAAAGAGACACAAAAACGGAAAATTATGATGACAAAGAATTTCTATATAGCCGCTTTCGTCGTTTCTATGCTGGCGTTCTCTTCCTGCAAGATCGGAAAGCGGTACGTACGTCCGGAGTTGAACCTGCCGGACCGGATCGAGGCTTATACGGATACGACCGATACGGCATCCGTGGAGAATATCCCATGGGAGAGCCTTTACGCCGATGAGGCCTTGAAGGATCTGATCAGAAAGGCGCTGGATAATAATAAGGATATGAAGATCGCCGCCGCCAAGGTGAAGGAGATGATCGCCGCCAAGCGGATCTCTTTCGCGAGTATGCTGCCGGAGGTGGGAGCGAATGTCTATGCGCAAAAGGAACGCTTGAATTATGGAGGGGATAACCCAAAGCCCGATCCAGAATTTGGGGCGAAGCTGACTTTGTCTTGGGAATTAGATTTATGGGGCAACCTTCGCTGGGCGAATGAGGCAGCCATCGCTTCCTATATGGAGACCGTGGAAGGACAACGTGCCTTGCGATTGACCATCATCGCCGAGGTTGCCGCCAATTATTATCAACTTTGCGCCTTGGACCAAGAGTTGTCGATCGTACAGCAAACTTTGGACGCACGCCGTGAGGGTGTTCGCTTGGCGAAGCTTCGCTATGAGGGCGGACTTACTTCCGAGACGGCTTACAACCAAGCCCAAGTGGAGTTGGCCCGTACCGAGACCTTGATCCCCTCGCTGGAGCGTCAGATCAAGATCAAGGAAAGCGACCTCAGCATGTTGTTGGGCGAGTATACGGATGATATCCCCCGTGGTCTTTCCTTGAGCGACCAGCACTTGCCGGATGCCTTACCGATCGGCTTACCGTCTTCTTTGCTGGAGCGCCGACCGGACATGCGTCAAGCGGAGTTTAAGCTTCGGGCGGCGAACGCTCAGGTAGGTGTGGCGCAAACGGACTTATTCCCGAAGATCCGTTTGACAAGTAATTACGGTTTCGAGAGCGATGAGTTAAGCAGCATCTTGAAGAGTCCGGCTGGTTTTATCGCCGGAAGCCTGTTGCAGCCGATCTTCGCCATGGGGAAGAACAAGGCGAAAGTGAAAGCGGCGAAGGCTCGTTACGAGCAAGAGGTCTATAGTTATGAAAAGAGCGTATTAGGCGCTTTCAAGGAGGTGAACAACGCTATCGTGACCGTCCGCAAGGTGAAGGAGATCCGTGCTTCCCGCATGAATCTGGAAGCCTCCGCCAGTAAATATCTGGAACTCGCCCAACTGCAATACATCAACGGTGTCATCAGCTACATGGACGTATTGGATGCCCAGCGTGGTTTGCTGGACGCCCAGATCGGTTTGAACAATGCCGTGCTGGATGAGTTGCTGTCGGTGGTATACCTGTATAAGGCTTTAGGGGGAGGGTTTTGATAGCGCACCCTCCTCATAGAGGAAACTATCTCAATGGAATATGCCCCGTAAATCAATGGAATCTACTTCGTGTTCCATTGATTTACGGGGCATATTCCATTTACTTTCTGATTGTGTATCCGAGTATGTCCTATATAACGACGAGATAGCCGCACAGGTATGCATGAGGAGGATAACCCGGTGATCATGGTGGCGAAGTATAAGCGATAATGAGAAAATTCTCATTATCTTTGCGCTCATATAAAATCAGAGATAGAAAATGCCATTAAATTTACAAAAGAACTTACCGGCTATCGAGCTGCTGAAGAAGGAACATATCTTCGTGATGGATTCCTTGCGTGCGTCGGAGCAGGATATCCGCCCCCTTCGGGTAGTCGTATTGAATTTGATGCCCCTTAAGATAACGACCGAGACGGACTTGGTTCGCCTCCTCAGTAATACACCCCTGCAAGTGGAACTTGATTTCATGAAGATCAAGGGACATACGCCGAAGAATACGCCCATCGAGCATATGCAAGAATTTTATAAGGATTTCGATGAGATGGCGGATGATTTCTACGACGGGATGATCGTGACGGGCGCTCCCGTGGAGCAGATGCCTTTCGAGGAAGTTAGTTATTGGGAGGAGATCACGCAGATATTCGATTGGGCCCGTACGCACGTTACCTCCACGCTCTATATCTGCTGGGCGGCGCAAGCGGGGCTATACCATTTCTATGGGGTGCCTAAATATGATTTGCCGGCCAAGATGTTCGGTGTCTTCCGTCATTCGCTCCGGGAACCGTTTGTTCCGATCTTCCGGGGGTTCGATGACGAGTTCTTCGTGCCTCATAGCCGTCATACCGAGATTCGCCGGGAGGATATCATGAAGGTGCCCGAGCTCACCTTATTGTCCGAGAGCGAGGAATCCGGCGTCTATATGGCGATGGCTCGTGGCGGACGGGAATTCTTCATCACCGGCCATTCCGAGTATTCGCCCTATACGCTGAATGATGAGTATATGCGTGATTTGGGGAAGGGATTGCCCATCAACAAGCCTCGTAATTATTACCGGAATAACGATCCGGCGCAAGGTCCGGTGGTACGTTGGCGGGGGCACGCGAACCTGCTGTTCACCAATTGGCTGAACTACTACGTATACCAAGAGACCCCGTTCCGCCGGGAAGATATTAAAAAACTAGGAAGCTTGTAAATGAGAAAAGAACCCCGTTCGATAGAACTGTTATCTCCCGCTAAGGATCTGATTTGCGGCAGGGAGGCGATTAACCATGGTGCCGATGCCGTGTATATCGGTGCCCCGAAGTTCGGAGCCCGTGCCGCTGCCGGTAATACGCTGGACGATATACGGCAGCTTTGCGATTACGCCCATCTCTATTCGGCTCGTATTTACGTGGCCTTGAACACTATCTTGAAAGAAGAGGAGCTGGCAGAGGCCGAGCAAATGATCTGGCAGCTTTACGAGGCCGGGGCAGATGCCTTGATCGTTCAAGACATGGGTATCACCCAGTTGAACCTTCCGCCCATCCCCTTGCACGCCAGTACGCAAACGGATAACCGTACGCCGGAGAAGGTGAGATTCCTGCAAGAGGTAGGTTTCACGCAAGTCGTATTGGCGAGGGAGCTATCGCTGAACCAGATACGGGAGATCGCCGAGCAGACGACCGTACCTCTGGAGGTCTTCGTGCACGGGGCGCTGTGCGTAAGCTATAGCGGCCAGTGTTACCTGAGCGCCGCCTTGAGCGGACGAAGCGCCAACCGGGGGGAATGCGCCCAGTATTGCCGCCTGCCTTATAGCTTGATCGATGCGGATGGGAAGGAGATCGTATCGGGTAAACATCTCCTATCCTTGAAAGATATGAACCGAGGGGAATACTTAGAGGAGCTGTTGGATGCCGGTGTCTCTTCCTTGAAGATCGAGGGTCGTTTGAAGGATGTATCTTACGTGAAAAACGTAACGGCTTGGTATCGGAAGAAACTGGACGCTATCTTGGCTCGTCGGCCGGAATACCGTCGTGCCTCGGCCGGGCATAGCACTTACACATTCCAGCCTGTGGCGGAGAAAAGCTTCAACCGGGGTTTCACGCCTTTCTTATGGAAGGAGCGCACGAAGGATATCACCAGCTTTGATACGCCTAAGTCCTTGGGTGAACCGGTGGGTACGGTGAAGGAACTGAAAGGAAACTCTTTCACGATCGCCGGACTGAAACAATTGAATAACGGAGACGGGCTTACCTTCTTCAACGAGAAAGGGGAGTTGGAGGGTTTCCGGGTAAACCGTGTGGAGGCGAACCGGATCTTTACGCTGGATCGCCCGGCGATCCGTCCGAAGATGCCTTTGTACCGGAATTTCGATCAAGAGTTTGATAAACTGCTATCCAAGCCATCCGCCGAGCGGAAACTCTCTGTCCGGATGGAATTTCAAGATAACGCCTTTGGCTTCACGTTAAGTATGGCGGACGAGACAGGAGCCCGTATCATGCTC
>OCPR01001369.1_pt1 | contig 15515 bp, 10 predicted proteins | sample 1538611 | NCBI WGS metagenome assembly OCPR01 (sample SAMN04571711, study PRJEB22368) | human gut metagenome | biome: human gut; material: stool | host: Homo sapiens | place: Luxembourg | collected 2012-09-28
ATTATCGAGCATTTTGGCAACGCAGATGCCGTGCCGCAGCCGCCGGAGCGGTGCTTAAGCCGTAAGGCGGGAATTGTGCGGTGTTGCCTTTGTTACCGGGACAGTGTCTCCTCCCTACCCTGACTTACTTTGAGGCTTCAATCAAATCCCGGAGGCTTTGCGCCTGCTCGATCAGTTCATTCAGGATCGCAACATCATTATCACGGCGCTCCTGAGACATCTTTCTGACGCCGCGCTTATAGCTGGTTGAACTCATTTTCTTAAAAATCTTATTGGCAACAGGCTGGATCGTCTTTTCCACAAAGGTCGCGCTTTCAGACTCGCTCTTTTGCTCCTTTTTCTCGACGCGCTTTGCCTCCTGATCTCTGGCCACATCCTTTGCGATTTCTTCAGCCTTCTCCGTATCATGCCGACTGACGGCGGTACGGTACTCCCCTACCCTGTTCTGCAGCAGGCGGATTGCGTTTTCACACTCCGCAAACGCGGTCTCCAGGCGCTCGTCCCGCTCATCCGGCTCGTTGGTTTTTCTGGCTCTGTCAATAGCCCGTATAAAGTCATAATGTACGCTGTTGCATTCCTGCAGCAGACGCTCCCGGGCATCGGTGTCACAGTTGCTCACATCAACCGCGCTCAGCAACAGATAGCACTGCGCAATTTTATGCTGCACCTCCGGCTCCAGCGTGATATAGCCTTCACACTCCATGCGGGTCAGGAACTTGTTATCCAAAAGGCGAAGCAGCTCTTTGTCCAGCTTTTCCTCAATGCGGAAATCACGGTCGATCTGCTTGGCTGTGGTTGCACTCACTTCCTTAATTGCCTGTTTAGCATCCTTTTCCGTCATATTGAACGGCTCGTTCTGAAGGCAGACCACAAATTCTGCAACGGCCTTGCGGCGGATCTGTTCATCCGCAAAGCCGCCGCGAACCTGCAGGTTCGCACTGTATAAAAGCACCTTTTTTTCATTTTCCGAAAGACTGGTTGTGATCACATTGCAGTTTTTGATGGTGTTCCAGGTGGCGTCTCCTCTCTTTTCGAGGTACTCCATCGCGCGGTAGCGGCGCTCACCGGAGAGAAGGACATACACTGTTTTCCCATTTTCTTCCTGCGGAAACACCACCAAATTATGCATCAGGCCGTTGCGCTGAATATCCTCCGCCAGCTGCACAATATCCTCTTGGGTATCTGCCTGCCGGAAGATTTCGTTGTCCGCATTTACGCGAATATCGTACAGTGCAATATCCCGTGCTTCGTATTCAATGCTTTTATGCCCTGCGGTCAGATCACTGATAATTTTTCCTGCATCGCCATTATTGGAATCAATTTTGCCAAGCTCTGCATCCGTCGGGCGGGAACGTTTTACGATTTCCTTCTTTTTGGCGGGGCTTTTCATTCCCATATCATTTCACCTCCAGACGCTTTTTCAACTCTTCGTAGGCTTTCACATAGGCTTTTGCCACAGGCTGCGTTTTTGCCATATAGCACACAGGCAAAAAGCGGGAAATGGATGTTTTCACCGTCTTGCTTGTGGGAATTGCAACGCTGAACAGCGATGTGCCGAGTTCTTCCTTAAAATGCTCCTGAATCTTCTTGTCTGTTGCTGCGCTTTTGTCTACATTCACCAACAACACACCGGCACCCATCAGGTGAGAAGTGGAGCTTTGCTTCATCTTATTGCATTCATAATAAAGGCGAAATGCCGATTCTTCGGAGTTATCCTCACAGCCGGCTGGAATCAGGATATAATCCGCTGCATAGATTGCATTGGAAAGCAACAAGCTGTCCCGCGTAGGCTGTGTGTCAATAAGAATGTAATCGTACTCATCACGTACCTGATTGAGGAAATAGTACAGAAAATCCCCCATACCGGAAACTTTCCTCGGGTCTCCGTCCTTCAGGCGCTCTGCATCGCCAATCAGCAGTTCAATGCGCTTATTGATTCGCGGCGTCTGCGCATCGCACGGGATCATATCCACATTTTCATACTGCGTTTCCACAATAAAGTCTCGCGTCTTGCTATGATACAGGAACCCGTCGAAAAGATTATAGAGTGCCTTGCCGTAGAATTCATCGCTTGTGATGCTCAAGCCGCCGCTGAGTGCTTTGGTGAGATTTCCCTGCGGATCAGTATCCACGCAAAGGACCTTTTTTCCTTCATCGCCCATCAGGTAGGCAAGATTGGAGGCTGTTACGGTTTTGCCTGTGCCTCCCTTTTCAATGGCAATTGTAATAATTTTTGCAGACATTGAGCAATTCCTCATTTCTGTAAAGACTGTTATTTGTGGATGTGTCCGTCAATTCTTGTTGCTGTGAATTATCATTCTGTGATTCTCTTGTAATCGATTTCCCATTTCTTTTTGCCATTTCCGGTTGTACGATTTTATCATACTTCAGTGGCTGAATATGTTGAAGCCTATACCTCACCACAAAATAGTTGCAGCCATCTTTTGCTGCTTATTGTGATTTCAATTATAACATAGATATAAGTAAAGTCAATTCTCTTTTCCGGGTATCATCCTGCCATAACAATATTTCAAGTCTATCAATTCTTGTTGCTGTTCTTTAATATATCTGCATTCGTATAGGCTGTTTCTTTACACACTCACACCGTGCTTCACAGTACGAAACAGAGTCCAGACCGCCAAAAGAATTACCTTCTTGCCTTATTGCATGTGTAGGGGCGACCATTTGTCGCCCGTAAACTTACTGCAGCAACGCATCTTCTGGGATAGTTTGCTTACAAGGCAAACGGGCACGGGCGAGCAATGCTCGCCCCTACAAGAGTTTCTCGACAGTATGACAGAGTCAACACATCTTTCAATTCTTGTTGCTGTTCTCGGTTTACATTTATTTGTCACTTATAATCTTTGTTTTTTTCTTTACAGCAAAAGCAGCAGCCTGCAACTTGCAGGCTGCTGCCAAATAATACCTATACATCCTCAAAGACAGACATATCAAACTTAAACACTCCCGCCGGATCCAACGATGCGAGCTTCTGCTTGCCAGCCGCGATGATCAAAGCACTGTTTTCAATCGTATCGTTATAAACAACCGTGCGATAATACTGTGCAGACTTCCTTTCGGTTACTTTTTCAAACATCTCCGTAAATTTTACACACAGTCCCAGGGTCCATGTTTTCAGCCCGGCATTGTCATGAATGATTCGGTTTAAAGAATCCAGCGTTTCCTCCGCTTGGTCACACTTGTTGGTGTTTGTCAAGATCTTAGCCGTGTATGTGAAAATATCATTGCAGATATTTTTCTCGTTGCCCGTCAGCTTATCCTCATACGAAGCATAGTCTGCTTTGTTTCTGATCTCCGTAGTTGCTTTTCTATACTTCATTTTTAAAATATCTGTGCTAAATGGCTCTGTAATATGCTGGGCTGCTTTTTCCGCACTCTGGGTTTTCTTCTTTCTGGAATCCCTTACAATTTCGTCATCGTGCGTATTTCTATCATGATAGGAGCGGACATCCCTCATTTCCGCTTTGGTCTTGTATTTGATGAAAATATACAGGTATTCATATTTGCGAACACCGCGCTTGCGCGCCGGGGCATAGTCAAACCAAAGATCCGTCATCTCATTGATTTCTTTCTTAACGGTCTTTAAAACATTCTTCTCAAACTCTGTAAAAGTCTTGTACTTTTCAGACAGCGGCTTTTCCCGGTCAAACTTTTTCTTGTCGGCAGATGCCGGATCCTTTTTCTTTTTGCTCTTTGTGGACTCTCTCTCTGCCTCTGTGGGTGCAGAGAGCAGACCTTTAAATTCATCAATATTGAATTTTTTATACTTATAACCCGTCAGCTCGTCGCGCTTTGAGGAGAACTTATTCAGGATCTCATCATTTACCGGCTGGAATACAAGGCCGTTCGTATAGCCATAGTCTCTGTTTCCATTGTCATAGGAGAGTATGATTTCATAAACGCGCATAGAGTAGGTGCTTTTCATCATCAGCAGATATTCGATGCTGTAAGAGGTATAGTTGCTGGTAAGCTGCGCAATATCCTTCCAGATGTCCTGGTTAAAGCGCAGGCGAATCTCTTTCTTGTCGAAATCGACCTCAGAACCTTTTTGCAGCCAGGAAATGGAGCGATACACCTTACTGCCGGGTTCTTTCTTGACCCAGAAGGTACGATTTTCCAAATTTTCTATAGTTTCCTTCAGATTCAGCGCATAAGTCGTATCCACCGTGCGCACTCCGGTCAACTTGGCAAAGTCGTTGAAAGTGATCGAATAATATTTGGATGCATCCTTATCATTTTTCTGGTCGATTTTAGACATGAGCATAAAGAGAACCTTTTGCTCATTTCTGGGCAGAGAGTACTTTGTCCGCTGGATCAAGTCATTACTTTTGGTAATGTAAGAGCCAAAGCCGACAGGGGAGTGCTGCCATTTCGCAATCGCTTGCTTTTTCTCGCGGACCTCATCATCAGAAAGGACCTCTCCAACTAAAGATTCCTCGTTTTCATCAATGGACGAATTCGTTTTGTTCATATCCATTACTTATAGCTGTACAAGGAGGGGCTTAAAATAATTACGATATACAGCTATATATTCCTTTCGTTAGATGTTACAATACAAATGGGTACACAAATATCATTATACGGATAATATTACTATACTATTTGCCGACTGTCAACGAAAAATGTTTGGAGCCTTTCTATTTTTTTAATTTTGCTTTTTTCTCCTTTACAATTATTTATCTTATATCTTACTTTTTACTTATTTATTATAATATGTAGAAAGAGAGGTTTCCACATGCCAACGGAGAGGAAAAAACACTTGAGGAAAGAGATTTCCACACCGGATGCAAGAGGTTTAAAAGGCTGTAGAAAGAGATTGCTACAGCCCAATCAGCCAAAATAAGCATGTAGAAACCTCTTTTTTGCCGTGGAAGAATCTCTGTTTTCAAAGTTTTTTCTGTATACTGTCTGTTGCGGCTACAAATTGTGCAGGGTGGAAATCTCGCTTTTGCGATAGAGGGAGAGCATTGCCGTGCAAGCATAGGTGGAGAGTGTTATAGCTGGTTTTTCCGGTGTAGAAACCTCTCTTTGCACAAGCATTGGAAAACGACGGCGCTTGAATTAGGGTAGTAGGCATAGAAGCAGGGGAGAAGTGAAACAAGAATTTCCTTTTTCGCGAGTGTAGAAACCTCCTTTTGCTGTTGCAAGTGCTCAAATTTTTCCGGTGTAGAAACCTCCTTTTAGAAATTGCTTCAAAAACGCTATATATTGGTGTTGTGGATCAACTAACATACTTGTTCTTGCACAAAGAGAGGCTATATAGGCAGAGACAGGAAAGGTAATAGTGGCGGACCAAGAGGTTTCTACACATAAATAGCGTAAGATTTTTAAATAGAATAATAGGCGATATACCGATATATAATTGGATTACGAAAAAGGAATTATCTGCACTAAAAAGAGATTTCCACATCAAAAGAGCGAAAGAAAAGAGGAAAAAACACAGCCATGTACAGGAAGGCACTACCAAGGCAGCGTAGTGATAAAAGAATGTAAAACCACAATATATAGATATAGAGAAGAAAATAGCACTTGAAAAAAAGCTGGGAGAGAAGATAGTAGAAATGGGAAAAACCGTTGCAGATAAAATACAATGAGGAAATAGTGCTGTAATATATACGACATGTACATAGTGTAATGCAACGATGCTCCAGAGAGGTCCATAGTGGTGCAAAGTATGGCATAATGCAAAGTAAACATTTTTTTCGGGAATGAAATGTAGAAACCTCTCTTTTAGGTGGGAGGGGAAGCCTTCGCAACACGAAACAAGCTGAATTTGAGAATGAACCTTGCAATAGGTAGAAAGCCGGATTATCGCTCCGTAGGTTATATGGCGCATGCCGAAGGGAGAAAAAGCATAAAGCAAACACCATCAAATAAGGTAAATCTCAAGAGGGCAGGGGAGGGGACTGGCAGCAGGATTGGGTTTGCGTCTGCTATAAAGGCATACAGTATTTGGGAAAGTTTCGATATGCTATAGCAGCGAGAGCAATAGCCTTGGCAGTCAAGAGATCTCTTAGCGAACACAACAAAAAATCGAAAATAAAGTTACAGCAACAGGAATTGATGGAAATGGAGCACGATGAATTTTTACAAGTAATCAGAAGCCCTTTTCATTTTGCCACTTGCGATGCCGTACTCCGGGGGTGTAAAATAGTAGACATAAGTAAGCCACTGCAGTGGCGCAGACTGTCGAAAAAGGTGCGTTCACCCCTTGGCCCCTCTGCGAGGGGCCTCCGCCTGCAGGCGGTGGAGGGGAGAGAACTGTACGGCTGCCCGAAATATTTCGGGCTATGGCAAGGTTTTCTCCCTCCGCCCCTTCGGGGCACCGCTCCCCCTCTGGCGCAAGCGCCACCTCCCCCGTATCGGGGAAGTCTGTCTCGCAGAGGGAGGTTTTTCGACACGCTGGACAGCCCATTTTGGTGGGCTGTTTTTTGCTTTAAGCAACCTGCACATAAAGCGCATGATACGATTGTCTATTTTGCCAATGCCGCAGGCGGCTTGCGTGGGGAAAACGACCGTTCACGTAGTGAATCCCCTTTCTGCTGTACATTGTGATATAGTGCAGACAACAGAAAAGGAAAGTCTCCTGCGGTTTTTGCCATTGAAAACTTTGAAAGTGAGAACCTTGTATGAAAGCTACCCCACTTCTCACCGGCTGGACGTGCCGCCATCTGGGCGATACCGCACCCGGCAAAACGGTGACCCTGCCCCATGATGCCATGCTGGCCGAGCCCCGCACCGCCCTGAGCGCGGGCGGCACCAACACCGGCTGGTACGAGGGATATGACTACGAATACCGACGCACCCTGACCGTGCCGGAAAACGAGATGGCGGACACCCACATTCTGGAGTTTGAGGGCGTCTACCATAATGCCGAGGTCTGGCTCAACGGTCAAAAGGCAGCGTTCCGCCCCTACGGCTACACCAACTTTTATGTTGATTGTGCGCCGTATCTGCACGCAGGCGAGAACGAGCTGCGGGTCATTGCCCGCAACGCCGACCAGCCCAACAGCCGGTGGTATTCCGGCGCGGGCATCTACCGCCCGGTGCAGCTTTGGACGGCAAGGGGCGCGCATATCACGCTGAACGGCGTTAAAATCCGCACCCTGTCGCTTGACCCCGCCGTCGTGGAGGTGCGCGTAAAGACCACTGCCCCCGGCACGGTACGCCTGACGGTGGACGACCTGCCCGCCGTGCAGCAGGAGAGCGACGGCGAGGCCGTATTTACCCTGACCCTTGATAACGCCCGCCTTTGGACACCTGAAACGCCCAACCTGTACACCTGCCGCGTCAGCTTTGCCGATGATGAGGTGACCGAGACGTTCGGTGTTCGCAAGGTCGAGTGGGGTACGGACGGTTTCCTGCTCAACGGCAAGCGGTACATCATCCAGGGCGCGTGCATCCACCACGATAATGGTTTATTGGGCGCAGTTTGTGACCCCGACGCCGTGGCGCGCAAGGTACGCCTGCTGAAAGAGAACGGCTACAACGCCATTCGCTCAGCGCACAACCCCTGCTCCAAGGCGCTGCTGACCGAGTGTGACCGGCAGGGTATGCTTGTCATGGACGAGTACATCGACCATTGGTACATCCACAAAACCGAGCATGACTACGTGGATTATTTCAACGACTGGTGGCATCAGGATCTGACCGACATGGTGGAAAAGGATTACAACCACCCCTGCGTGGTGCTCTACTCCACCGGCAACGAGGTCAGCGAGACGGCCCAAAAGCGCGGCATCGCCCTGACGAAGGAGATGACCGACTTCCTGCACGGGCTGGACGATTCCCGCCCGGTGACCTGCGGTGTGAACATCTTCTTCAACTTTTTGAGCTCCATCGGCTTCGGCGTGTACAGCGACGAAAAGGCAAAAAAAGAAGCCGCACGCGCCGAGAAAGCCAAACAGCGCGGCGAGAAGGCCGCCAAGAAAAAGGCGGTCGGCAGTCAGTTCTTCAACAATCTGGCGGGGCTGCTGGGCGATGAGTTCATGAAGCGCGGCGCGACCCTGCACGGCTGCGACGTCAAGACCCGTGACGCCTTTGCCAACATGGACATTGCGGGCTACAACTACGGCATCTACCGCTATAAGCACGACCTGAAAAAGTACCCGCAGCGGTTGATTTTGGGCAGCGAGACCTTCTGCAACGATGCTTATAAATTCCGCGAGCTGGCCAAACAGGAGCCCCGCTTAGTGGGCGACTTTGTCTGGGCGGGCATGGACTACCTTGGCGAAGTCATGGTCGGCTCATGGGAGTACGCCGACTACGCCGAGACGTTCGACGGCGGTCTGGGCTGGGTGTCGGCGGGTTCGGGACGCATCGACCTGACCGGCAAGCCGCTGGGCGAAGCCCTTTATACCCGCGTGGCGCTGGAGGCTGACAACGGCCCCTATATCGCCGTCTGCCCGGTCAACCATACCGGAGACCGCCACAGCCCCAGTGCGTGGAAGATGACGAATGCCATGCCCAGCTGGAGCTGGACCGGCTTCGAGGGGCGCAAGGCCAACGTGGAGGTCTACGCCCGCGCCGCCCGCGTGGAGCTGGTGCTGAATGGTCACACGGTGGGCAGTAAAACGCTGAAAAACGACTGTCTTGCAAAATTCAGCATTCCCTATGAGAGCGGCACGCTGGAAGCCGTCAGCTATGACGATGCCGATCACGAAATTGGTCGCTGCAAGCTGCAAAGTGCCGGCGGCACGACCCGCCTGACGCTGGACGCCGAAGAACCTACTGTAAAACCGGGGCACCTGTGCTACATCCGTCTGCGCTACACCGATGAAAACGGCATCACCAAGCCTCTGGCGCGCGGCAATATTCAGGTACAGGTGCGCGGCGGCACGTTGGTGGGGCTGGGCAGTGCCTGCCCCTTCAACAAGCACAGCTATCTGGACAGCGAAACCGATACCTACTACGGCGAGGCTCTTGCCATCGTCCGCATGGGGGACGGCGATGCCATGACGATTGCTGCTTCCGACGGCGAATACAGCGCGGAGCTGACTGTGCCTGCGCAAGCATGAGGCGAGCTATGGAGGTATGGGCTATTTTGCGGCGCTTGCCATCACGCTGTTTCTGGCGGCGTTCGTCCTCATCACCGTCATCAACGGCGGCGTGCAGATGGTGATTTATTTTCCGATTTATAAAATCATCTTCCCGGAAGGGGAGCAGATTAAAAACTAACCTGCCCCCAAAAGGGTTTGGAACAGGTCGGTACCATGCAGCATACCTTTGTACGCATGGGACAAAATTCGTTCTGAGCCTTGGCACACAGCACCACAAAACTCAGCAAAAGCTCGTTGAAACGATGAGTTTCAACGAGCTTTTGTCGGTTCTTTTTTAGGATGCAAATTTCAGTGCAGGGCCTTCGCACCAGCGCCTGGGCGTAGGCCATCGGGCGGATGCCGATGCCCTTAGCAGCTCCATGGCGCGCTGGACGCGCAGCTCTTTACAACCGGCGGTCAGGGTGCTATAATAAATCCGACCGACCGGTCGGTCGGAAAAGAAAGGGAACACTTCCATGCCGAAATACAGCGTTAAAAAGCCATTTACCATTCTGGTGGCGGTCATTCTGGTGCTGGTGCTGGGCTTTGTCAGCCTGACCGGCATCCAGACGGACCTGCTGCCCGCCATGAACCTGCCCTACCTGATGGTCATCACGACCTACCCCGGCGCCAGCCCCGAGCAGGTCGAGGCCGACGTGACCAAGCCGCTGGAAAATGCACTTTCGACGCTGAACGGCGTCAAGAACGTGACGAGCCAGAGCAATGAAAACTACAGCATGCTCTTTCTGGAATACCAGGACGACACCGACATGGACAGTGCCATGGTCAAGGCCAGCACCGCCGTGAACCAGCTTGGCGACGCGCTGCCCGACATGGCGTCCACGCCGACGCTGATGGAGATCAGCCCGGACATGATGGCGACGCAGTACATTGCCGTGGACTACGACGGCATGGATATTTACGAGCTGTCCGACTATGTCAGCGAAAACGTGCTGCCCCGGCTCGAGCGCGTGGACGGCGTGGCCAGCGTGTCCACGACGGGCCTGGTAGAAAAGTCGGTGCAGATCACGCTCGACCAGGAAAAGATCGACGCTGTCAACGACAAGCTGCTGGTCAAGGTCAGTGACCGCCTGGCCGATGCCAAAAAAGAGCTGGATGCCAACAAGAAAAAAATCAACGATGGCATGAAGGAACTGGACGCCGCCCAGGCCCAGCTGGACGCAGGCAAGGCCCAGCTGAACAGCCAGAAGGCCGACGTGACGACCCGGCTGCGGGACGCCATCACCGAGCTGGACAAGCAGATCCCCGAGCTGGAAAAGAAGATCGCCAGCCTGCAGACCGACCTGGACGAGGCAAACCGCAAGCTGGAGGACGCCAAAAATACAAGCACGACCCTGCCCGAGGTCACGCTGCCCATCGACGATGCACTGTTTGCCAGCTGCAAGACGGTGCTGGCCGCCTATGACCCGCAGTATAACGCCGACGCGCTCCCGGCCAATCTGGCCGAAGCCAAGAGCGACCTGAACAAGATGGGCGCGATGGTCAACTCGATCGACCGCGCGGATGCGGCCATCCGCCAGCGCGCCGCAGACGAGGGGCTGTTGGAGCAGAATATGACGGTGGAGCAGACTGCGGCCTACTTAGATGCCCAGTATGCGGCCATGAGCGCCCGCATTCAGGCGCTGGAGGTGGAGATCGCGTCGCTGCAGGACTCCCTCAACAACACCGAGGACGAGACCGAACGGGCCGATTTACAGGCGCAGATCGACGCCAAGCGCGCCGAGCAGGCGCAGGCCCAGGCCGTCATCGACGGCAACGCCGCCCGCCGCGCCCGCGTCAGCGAGCTGAGCGGCAATCTGTCGACGCTCTCCACGACGAAGGTCGCCCTGCAGAACGCCACGACGCTGCTGACTGCGCGGCAGGAGGCCGAGACTGCGCTGAACGACGGTATGCAGCCGCTGCAGCAGACGCTGAACGACACCGCCGCCGCCCTGCGCGACCAGCTGACCAAAGCGCAGGAAATGCTGACCCAGCTGAACGAACAGCGCGACAAGCTGCAAAAAATGCTGGCAAGCCTTGGCGACGAGGCGGTAGACCCCGCCATGGCCGATATGGCCGTCCAGCTGCTGCTGAGCGGCACCGAGGCCCAGCTGCAGCTGGGCGAGTTCCGGGTCTCCAGCGGCAAGACCCAGCTCGAGGCCGGCAAGACCCAGCTCGAGGCCGCGCAGGAGGAATACGAGTCCGCCCGCGAGGAGGCGCTGAAAAGCGCGAATCTGAACCAGCTGCTGAACATGGCGACGCTGCAGCAGCTCATTTACGCGCAGAACTTCTCGATGCCCGCGGGCTATATCGAGGGCGGCGACGGCGACGACAACCGCTACATCGTCAAGGTCGGTGATGCCTTTGCCGACGCGGACGAGCTGAAAAACATGGTGCTCTGCAATATCGACGGCATCGGCGACGTGCGCCTGTCCGATGTGGCCGAGGTCGAAATGACCGACAACGCCGACGACGCCTACGCCAAGGTGGACAAGAACCGCGCCGTGCTGCTGTCGCTGTACAAGAGCTCGACGGCGTCCACCTCGACGGTCTCCAACGCCAGCAGCGCGGCGATGGAAACGATGATGGCCGAAAACGAGGGCCTGCACCTGACGCCCATCATGGACCAGGGCGACTATATCAAGCTCATCGTCAACAGCGTGCTGTCCAACCTGATCGAGGGCGCAGCGCTGGCCATCATCGTGCTGGCGCTGTTCTTAAAGGACCTGCGCCCGACCATCGTCGTGGCCATCAGTATGCCGTTGAGCGTGCTGTTTGCCATTGTGCTGATGTATTTCACCGGCATTACCTTCAATATCCTGTCGCTGTCCGGTCTGGCGCTGGGCGTCGGCATGCTGGTCGACAACTCGGTTGTCGTCATTGAAAACATCTACCGTCTGCGGGGCCGCGGCGTGCCCGCCGCCCGCGCGTCGGTGCAGGGCGCGCGTCAGGTGGCCGGGTCCATCATATCCTCCACCCTGACGACGATCTGCGTTTTTCTGCCGCTGGTGTTCACCACCGGCATGGTGCGCGAGCTTCTCAGCGACATGGCCTGGACCATCACCTTCAGTCTGCTGGCGTCCCTTGTTGTGGCGCTGACCGTTGTGCCCTGCGCGGGCTCCACCGTGCTGAAAAAGCAGAAGGACATCAAGCACCCGCTGTTTGATAAGGTGCTGAACGGCTATGAAAAGCTGCTGCGCTTCTGCCTGCGCCGCAAGGCTGTGCCGCTGGCGCTGGCCATTGCGCTGCTGGGGGTGTCGGTCTGGCGCGTCGCTACCATGGGCATCGTCATGATCCCCGACATGAGCAGCAACCAGCTGACCATCACGGTCAATGTGCCTGACGATACGGCTAAGGAGGACGCCTTCGCCACGGCGGACAGCGTCATGGACGCGGTCATGAGCGTGGACGGCGTCGATACCGTCGGCGCGATGTCGGGCGGTTCCAAGAATATGGTCGCCATGGCCGGCGGCAATGCCGCCACCGACAACACCACGTTTACCTATTACGTCCTGCTGGGCGACAAGGCACCCAGGGCCAAGGTCGTGGAGCAGGAGATCTACGGCAAAACAGCAGATCTAAACTGCGAAATTGAAGTGAACTCCAATGGCATGATGGACATGAGTGCGCTGTCCGGCTCCGGCATCGAGGTGGACCTCTACGGCAGCGAACTCAATGACCTGGCCGCCGCGGGCAAGCAGGTCATGGCGCTGATGGAGGGCATCGACGGTATCCAAAACGTCACCGACGGCCAGGACGCCGGCGACGCCGAGATCAACATCACGATTGACAAGGACAAGGCTATGCGGATGGGTCTGACCGTCGCGCAGGTCTACCAGCAGATCGCCGCCAAGCTGACGACGGACACCACCGCCACGACGCTGAAGGCGGGCGGCGACAGCTACAGCGTCGTTATCGTCGATAAGACCGACACGCCGACGCTGGACGATATTTTCAATATGGAGTTCGAGACGACGACTACCGACGAAAACGGCAGCAGCGTAAAGGAGACGCACACCCTCGGTGAGTTCGCGACCCGCACCACGACGGCGGGCTATACGACGATTGCCCGCGAGAACGGCTCCCGCAAGCTGGCCGTGACGAGTGAGACTGTCGACGGCTACAACACGACGCTGCTCTCCCGCGAGCTGGAGCCGCAGCTGGCTGCACTGGACCTGCCCGACGGCGTGACCGCCGAGCTGGCCGGTGAGACGACCCAGGTCACCGAGATGCTGAGCCAGATGGCAAAAATGCTTGCACTGGCATTGGCTTTTGTCTATTTTGTCATGGTGGCGCAGTTCCAGAGCCTGCTGTCGCCGTTCATTGTTCTGTTCACGATCCCGCTGGCCTTCACCGGCGGTATGCTCGGCCTGATGGCTGCCGGTGAGCAGCTGTCGCTGATCTCGCTGATGGGCTTCCTGGTCCTGATGGGCGTCGTCGTCAACAACGGCATTGTATTTGTGGACTACGCCAACCAGCTGCGCATCGGCGGGCTGGAGCGCACCGACGCCCTTGTGGCGACGGGCCGCACCCGTATGCGCCCGATCCTGATGACGACGCTGACGACGGTGCTGGCGATGGTCACGATGCTGTTCGGCACCGACATGGCCAGCGAGATGAGCACCGGCATGGCCATTGTCATCATCGGCGGTCTGAGCTACGCTACGCTGATGACGCTGTTCGTCGTGCCTGTGCTGTATGACCTGTTCTACCGCAGGCCGCCGGTCAATATTGACGTCGGTGATGACGGTCTGGACGACCTGCCCGACGATGCGGCCGAGTTTGCGGCAGAGTTCGCCGCCCGCCGCGCCGCCGAGGCTGCATCCGCGCCCCGCCGCCCGGATCTGAGCCGCGCGGCCCGTGCGCCGGAGGAAAACGACGGGGAGAAAAAGGAGGCCGACCATGACAATGGATAACCATGCAGCCCGCAAGGCTGCCGTCTACGAGGCTGCCCTGCAGCTGATCGCCCGGGGCGTCAGCCCCGCCGCTATGACTATCCAGCAGCTGGCCGACACGGCAGGTATTGGAAAAGGTACGGTGTACGGCTATTTTTCATCAAAGGAGGAGATCCTGCAGGGCCTGGCAGAATACTGCTTTGCCCGGGAAAACGAACGCATCCGCGTCCTGTTTGCCGACTGCTGCACGCTGGCCGGGCTGGAGGAGCGGGCGGTAGCCTATTTGCAGGACATTGCTGCCAACCGGATGGGTGATTATAAGATGATTGCCCAGGCGCTGGACACGCCGGGAAAGTGCGAGTCCATGCCCGCCTGTGCGGACGAGTTGCGGGACATTATGCGCACGCTGCTCATACGCCTGCAGGCTGCGGGGGAGATCGACCCTGCGGTAAGTCTGGAATACTGCTGCACCGCGATCTTTTCCGCCGTTGTCGGCGGCCTGATCGGGCTGTGCTTTACCGCGGAGTGCGGGATACAGAGCGGCCTGCCGGAGAATTTAAAAATGCTGCTGCATCGGACATTACAGGTGCAGCAATAAAAAGCAGCCCGTGAGCGACAGTGCTCACGGGCTGCTTTGTGCTTATTTTACAGCAGCTTACTCCCCAGCGCGCGGCTTGTGCGGGAGAGGGAGAGGTTGGCAAGCTCCTGATTGTCCAGCGTGTAGCGCAGGACGAGGACGTTCGCCACAAAGAGGACGGCCAGCTTGACCGGCATGCTGCCGGAGTCGAGCGGGCTTTCTTTGGCACCGCACAGAAGCACGACATCGGCCAGCGCTGCGCCGGGGGCGTCGCTGTAGTGGGTGAGCAGGATGACCTTGGCACCGTTCTCCCTGGCCAGATGCAGCGTGTCCATCATATCCCGCGTTGCGCCGGAGTAGGAGACAAAGACCACGACGTCCTCGGGACCCATCAGGCTGGCGGCGATGGCCTGCATGTGGCTGTCGCCTGCCGTGCGGAACTTGGTGGAGAGCATCGAGAACCGCGCCCAGATGTCGCAGGCCAGTATATAGCTGCCGCCCTGCCCGAAAAAGAATACCTGCCGTGCCCGCTGCAAAAGCGTGGCCGCGCGGTCCACCGACTCGGGGTCCAGTGCGCTGCGGGTGCCGTTCAGTGCCTCGATGGCTGTGTTGTAGGCGTGGGTGCAGAGCGTCTGGGTGTCGACGCCCGGCTCCAGCTTGAGCGAGACCGGCATCGCCGTGGCCGTGGCCTTTGCCAGCGCGATCTTCATCTCGTTATAGCCGTCAAAGCCCAGGGCGCGGCAGAAACGGAAAATCGTAGCCTCTGCCACACCGCAGGCTTTTGCCAGCGATGAGATCGACAGGTATTGTGCGTCCTCTGCGTGCTGCATAAGGTAATCCGCAACGATGATGCCGGATTTCGTCAGGCTGTCGCGCTTGGTGCGCAGCATATCCCAAAAACTTTGCTCTGCCATGATGGAGGGTCCTTTCTGCTGTGGTGTGTTGCTGAATTTGGCCCCCTCTGCGAGGGGGCTCCGCCCGCAG
>OCPR01001375.1_pt1 | contig 15380 bp, 10 predicted proteins | sample 1538611 | NCBI WGS metagenome assembly OCPR01 (sample SAMN04571711, study PRJEB22368) | human gut metagenome | biome: human gut; material: stool | host: Homo sapiens | place: Luxembourg | collected 2012-09-28
ACCACTCTCTTCCTTTCTTATTATTGTAAGTAAAAAGAAATGCAATAGTCAAATGCGATTTAAGATGCAAATCACGAAATTGGTTCATTCTGTAAATAAATCTTCTTCATTAAAAACTGAACGATCGCGCCATTTTATATAGCAGTTAATGTAAAGAAGCCTTAGCCTCCCCGCCAGATAAAAGGCAAGGATTCTAAGACTTTTCACCTGTCAGCATTGTAGAAAAAGATAACAGGAAAGTCAAATTTCTAAGCTGCCTATGCGGCAGTTAACAAGGTTCCCCCACGTTTATACACAGCTCCATATTTCTAAGCTGCCTATGCGGCAGTTAACTCAACTCCGATACCTGAAAAATAAAGAAAGCTTTTCTAAGCTGCCTATGCGGCAGTTAACGTCCGCCTGTCGAGCAAGGAAACGAAGCTCCTTTTCTAAGCTGCCTATGCGGCAGTTAACGTCCCGATGCTGCTGAATATCTTTGATAATTGTTTCTAAGCTGCCTATGCGGCAGTTAACCGCTAATCCGGGATACGGTAATGCTTTTTCCGTTTCTAAGCTGCCTATGCGGCAGTTAACGTGGCTCCATGGAGCACTTCTGCAATTAAAAATTTCTAAACTACCTATGCGGCAGTTAACGCAGTGGCCAATGACGCATACCGCCAGCAGGTTTTCTAAACTACCTATGCGGCAGTTAACCTTTATTCTCCGGTTTTCTTCGTGCGCCTGACTTTCTAAACTACCTATGCGGCAGTTAACGATCCATGAAATTTCCGATACAGACCGTGCGTTTTCTAAGCTGCCTATGCGGCAGTTAACATCGATGAGTGTCCGGATGACCTCGTCTTCTTTTTCTAAGCTGCCTATGCGGCAGTTAACGAGTAAAGGAGATGAAATAAAGATGGCTTGTATTTCTAAGCTGCCTATGCGGCAGTTAACCCTAATATTTCACTGTTACTATAATTTCGGTTTTTCTAAACTACCTATGCGGCAGTTAACTGTACCACCGGTATATGTCAATCTGTCGGTATTTTCTAAACTACCTATGCGGCAGTTAACACCGTGATACGTTTGCCCACCGTTCTTAGGTATTTCTAAACTACCTATGCGGCAGTTAACATACAGACATGGATACACCGGCACTTTATTTATTTCTAAACTACCTATGCGGCAGTTAACTTCCTGATAAAGAATGACACCGTTTGTTTCATTTTCTAAACTACCTATGCGGCAGTTAACGAGATGTATATATTTACCTACACTAAATGAAGTTTCTAAACTACCTATGCGGCAGTTAACTATCAAATTCAAACCCCATTATCTTTGTGTTATTTCTAAACTACCTATGCGGCAGTTAACGTATTTACTAAACCTGGTGACTTGTTTATCATTTTCTAAACTACCTATGCGGCAGTTAACACGTACAAGCTTGAAGTCCTGAAAAAGGTACTTTTCTAAACTACCTATGCGGCAGTTAACACCGTCGAAGAGTTTAAAAAACTTATGAAAAATTTCTAAACTACCTATGCGGCAGTTAACGATCCATGAAATTTCCGATACAGACCGTGCGTTTTCTAAGCTGCCTATGCGGCAGTTAACATCGATGAGTGTCCGGATGACCTCGTCTTCTTTTTCTAAGCTGCCTATGCGGCAGTTAACTCTTTCTTTTCCAGCCGCCAGAACGTCGACCGTTTCTAAACTACCTATGCGGCAGTTAACAGGCAGGCATACAGGGGTTGAACTCAATTAACTTTCTAAACTACCTATGCGGCAGTTAACCAAACATGAGATGCGGCAAAACTAATGTCTTATTTCTAAACTACCTATGCGGCAGTTAACTTTCCTTTTTGTCAGCGTCCATCGGACACAAATTTCTAAACTACCTATGCGGCAGTTAACGCTTATTCTTGTATCTTTTTCAAGCTGTTTAATTTCTAAACTACCTATGCGGCAGTTAACCTCCCCAAAGTCTTTAAGAGCTCTTATTCTGTTTTCTAAACTACCTATGCGGCAGTTAACTAGCATCCATCGGCATAAAAGGTCGCACCTAATTTCTAAACTACCTATGCGGCAGTTAACTATCATTCTTGTTATCAATTAAACAACAAATATTTCTAAACTACCTATGCGGCAGTTAACTTCATTTTTTGCTTTTGACAGTAAAAAAGAAATTTCTAAACTACCTATGCGGCAGTTAACCTCCCCAAAGTCTTTAAGAGCTCTTATTCTGTTTTCTAAACTACCTATGCGGCAGTTAACTAGCATCCATCGGCATAAAAGGTCGCACCTAATTTCTAAACTACCTATGCGGCAGTTAACTATCATTCTTGTTATCAATTAAACAACAAATATTTCTAAACTACCTATGCGGCAGTTAACTTCATTTTTTGCTTTTGACAGTAAAAAAGAAATTTCTAAACTACCTATGCGGCAGTTAACAAAATATATCTTATTCGGGCTTTTACTCACAATTTCTAAACTACCTATGCGGCAGTTAACTAGCAATATAGTACATTGTGTTATGTACGTTATTTTCTAAACTACCTATGCGGCAGTTAACATTGCAATTACGGACAGAAATAACGAAATTAATTTCTAAACTACCTATGCGGCAGTTAACTTTAAAATAGGCTGTTCTTTACTGCCGGTAATTTTCTAAACTACCTATGCGGCAGTTAACGATGCCGGAGCGGAAAAAGAAGCCGACAGCACGTGCGCTTATACATCTTTTTCCCACTTTGACCCAAATTTATTCCTGCTTTGAAATAGATTGATTTAATCGCATTTTTCAAACGCCGTAAAAATTTGGGTTAAAATTCCGGAACGGTTCTGTTATTACTTAAACCATAGGTTCCGCATTCTGTCAAGACAGATTCTTCTTCTACCCGTTTTTTTATAAAAAGGCTAAATGTTCCTCCGCGGGAAAAGCTTTTCATCTGTATGTACGGCAGTCTGACAGATTTTCTCTTTCCTTGCAGAAGCCGGGCAGCCTCTTCGATCGTTACTCCCGGATGTCTTTTTGCATAGCGTTTCGCTTTTACCCGGATTGAGCCCTCAGGTTGGTACCTGCTATATACGGCATAAGTTTTTCTTTCCTGTATTTTTCTTTCCGGCACTTTCCTTATGCTTGTACAGTGCACATAATCAAGGAGGCGTCCCAGCACTTTGGACAGGTTGAGTCTTTCCAATTCTTGTGCTTCCGCAAAGACACGGATTTTTTCTCCCAGACCTGTTTCCCTGTATTCGGGAAATGAAACGGCATAGGGGTTATGTCCGCTTTTATTTTTTTCATCTGCAAAAGCAATATGGAGCTGGGTAAACACTTTGGTCCAAAGGAAGGCAAGCGATACTTCCGCACACGGGAGCAAGGTGATTTCCTGATAGTATTCCATGGCTTATTCCTTTTCGCTCTGACCAAAAACACCGCCGCGGACGAGAACAGCCATGACATAGTTTTTGTCATTTTCATCGTCCGGTTCACTGCCGGTTGACCACTGATCAAACAGGGTATAAAAATCTTTTTTCTCTTTTGGTGTGCGGTAGGCTTTCCCCAGAGTAGTAACCGCGCCATAGGGTTCAATGGCAATCGGTATCCGTCTGCCATCTTCCTTGGGATACCATGTGTCGACGGTTCTGATGGCATTGCTGAGTTTCTGCGAGTGCATAGCGGCCGTACCGTCTACCTGGTAAAGAACCTTGCTCTTCTTGCCTTTTCCTTTATCAAGAATCAGTTCTTCGCTGGGATAAATTTCCTGTCCTTTTCCCATAAGTGCGAAGGCTTCCACTTCGATCAGAAGGGATGACCTCTTTCCACAGAGAGTTTCGGCAATAAAAGATGCCAATTCTTCCACTTTTTCACGATTCTTATCAAAATCCTTCAAGCTGAAATCATAAATATTAAATATCCATTTTTTATTTTCTTCTTTTATGGATACAATGACCTCCGCTTTTTCTGCCCCTACACGATTTCTCCAAAGGAAGCGGCCATTGGCTATATTCATCGCATAGCGGGTTGACAGCTCTTTAAATCCGTTTTGTTCAATAAATTTCTTTCCTATTTCTTCTATTTTTTTATGATGAGTTTCGTTATTGCATGCAGAGGGATGCTCTACACCGGAAAGGACTTTGATTGTAAAGGATAATTTCAATGTGTCATCGTTTAGAGAAATAGAAGCGCTGTCTACGGTCTGCAGATTTGCTTTTTCCACTTCCGCATTCAATTTCATAGGATCATTTTTTACACTATCCTTCAATCGGTTGGAAATGGTTCCTCTTACAGATTTTTCTACCAGCATAACGGGACGGGCTGTTTCGTTTCTTTTTTCCCAGGTTGTTCCATACATATAGCCATCCGATAAAACAAGTTTCTTTTCAAAAGAAAGTACAGATGCCAGATTTGATTCTTTTTTCGCCATTTTCATTTCCTCCTGATCATTCCTGATTTTTACAAAGATATAATTGATTGGTTTCTTCATAGGCATAGTGCCACATCATTTCATCTATGTCACGGAACCGATGAGCCATCTTAAATTCACCAAGGGTGACTATGCTTTCTGCAAATCGATGGGGCGCATCCGGATCCCGCTGATTTTTCACTTTCCCCAGCGGAGACAATCCCTTAAATCCTACAGCAAGCGGCGCAATCCATCCGGCCGCCGCCTTTTCATATTTCCAGTCTGTTACCTTCCCGGATTCATCTTTTTCTGCTGTCTGATGTACTTTCAGATAGTGAAGCAGCCTATCCAGACTGTCTTTCCCTTCCAACTCTTTCGCTTCCATGAGATCCCTGCGCTCAATAGGTATATAACCGGGCATAAGGGTGAAAATTACTTTCCTAACTGATATAGGATTGTCTTCATCTATACGCATGACTTGTATTTTTCTAATATCCAATATGTCTCCCCCCGCCATTTTCATCCGGGGCAATATTTCCTTTACGGCCTGTTCCAATAATTCCATGTTATTCCCATCTACCCTTTCGACTTCTATCAGAAGGGATACGGAAAGATGGATTCTCGCATCTTCAATAAATGACGGTCTTTCTCCTTTTTCATTAAGTGGATTTGCCGTTCCTACAAGGGAATTCACATAGTCTCCGAGTCCCTTATAAATCTGCAGATTCGTTTTGTGATACGATACTGCTGTTTTTACAAGTCGTATTCCCTCCAGAGCCGGCTCTCTCCTTTCTCCCAACTTTCGTTCCAGTGCATGGACTGCACCGAGCCATGCCGTCATAGCAGGTACTCCTATGGTTAAGGTGCTGCTCATGGCATTGGCATTATGAATACGCAGACGGGATATAAGCAAATATGCTTTCATGACAAACTTCTCACCTCCTCCATAAGCACCTCTGTCATTGCGTGCCGGATATATTTCATTTCCTCCTCGCCCAATGATACACGCTGTTCTTTTTTGATCCTTCTATATTTGTAAATAAACCATTTTGCAAAATACTTTCCTATCTCATTTGCCCATTCATCTGTCCGCTCCTCTCTATATTGTTCATCAAGCCATATTTTCTGAATCCGCGGCAGATTAAGGAACTCCTCACCGCTGCTCCAGCCGGCAGGCTCTTCCCGTAAGCGGTAACAGGACTGCAGTATGACATCAATCAGATTACAGAACAGTGCTTCCCTCTTATTCCGAATTTCCACATTATTCCGTTCCATGAGAAACAACTCATGCAGATTTCGGAACAGGAAGAAATAGGCCCGGTATGGCACTGTTTCCTCAAGGAAATTACGGTGGGGACGACGTATTTTTTCCCCTTCCAGCAGAGCCGGCATAGACATGAGCAGATCCGCTTTTCCCGCTACCCGTGCATTAAAGGCGCTGATATTCTGCGCTTTCGTTCCCCCAAAGCCGATGACTGTCCTCTCCATGATTTCATCACATGCATTCCCATAAAACTCGCTTTTCTCATTACGGCAGTCAAACCTGTGCTGCCTCATATTCCTGCTTCTGCCGTTCAGCACTTGCAGAAGGCTTGAGGACGGCAATACGGTCAACAGATGATACGTCCCTTCTCCGGCAGGAAAGTAAATCTGCCGCAGCCTTCCGTCCGTCGCTGCCGGATCGGCAGTCGCCATCATGCGTTCCACTTCTTGTCTCATGGTATCGAAGGATACGCCCAAAGATTCTACTTCTCTCCTAACGTTTTCATCATTTTCATAGATATGCTTCCATAATGGTCTTCCGTCATCCAATGCATAAAGCAGTAATTTCGCTGCGCCCATGTAAGCGGCAGAAGAATATACGATATCCGTTTCACAGTCCACATTTTCCGTCAGTACATAGGCATTTTGTCCCGCTTTATTTTTTCTCTGCAAATACACTTTCACATCGGGATGGGTGAATTTCCCGACATGTGTCGCCATATCGCATTTGGAAAGCAAAGAAACCGTATCCGCCAGCCACTTCTGCGGCGTTTTCTTTTTCCCTGCAGCCGCTTCCGATATGTACGCTGTCAACCCGCTCAAAGTCATCCCTCCTGTCTATTTTCTTCCGTTAACTTGAACATACCTAACTGATCTGAATATTTCCATTCATCCACTGTACTGGATCTCCCGTAGGGTATAGTGATTTCTCCATATCTGCAGGAAACCTCATTCATCTGCACATCCTGCGGCACATCACTTGTATCTGATACGTACCGCCTCAAGGCAGCTTCATAATCACGAATAATCCATAACCGTCCCTCCATTTCCTCTGTCATACCACTGTAGTCGGTAATTCCTACACTATCTGAAAGCAAAGTCTTCTCCTTTCCCTCATACACAAGAAATTTTCGTTCCCCCTCCTCATACACCGCGCAGGCCTTGATTTCTTCCCCATAGCTTTCACGAAAGCGGCTGCAGCCTTGCGGAAGTGCCGTCATCCACCAGTATTCTTCCATCCATCCGTGCATACACTGCGGCCCGCAATCTCCCTTGCAGTTAAAATCCATCATGCTCGCATGTTCCAGATCAGATAGTTTTGAGAAATATCTTTTATCATCCGGACAGAATTGCTCCTTATCCAGCATTTCCGGTTTTAAAATCCTCGGTACCGCATCAATCCTTCTGCCCAGCTCTTCTTCATCCACAAGACCATGCATGTCATAACTGTTCAATTTCCGTTTTTTAGTTTCATACCCAGGTTTGCTGTAAGCCGGCTCTTTTCCCTGCCAGGCTTTCAGATTATAGGCCATGATTGCCATATTCTTTTTTTCAAGCGTCCCTGAAACCGGCTGACGATGACGAAGGACACGGCCGGCAAGCTGTATGATGGATCGGTACGACGACGGCTCCACCACTGCCCAATCGAAGTCATGATCACGGCCGACTTCCTCCACCGGTGTTGCTACAAGGATAAATATGATATTCTCCTCCGGTGTGCTGTCCAGATGCTTCCGCACGGTTTCATCCTGAAAATCCACTGTGGCAGACTGTGTTTTTCTTGTGAGCACCTTGTCCAGATACCGCTCCTGCTCATGACGGAGAAGAAGGATCTGCCTGCTGTGGTAAGTCATCACTCGGACAGCTGTCCCCTCGCTCCATCCGCATTTCATGAGGTACAGGCTGACTTTCACACAGGGGGTGATATTTGCCACACGAACCACACCGAAAGAAATCCGCTTCTTTGTTCTTTTATCAATAACATGGTGATTTTCATGCAGCTTTTCTATGGCTTCTCTTATATTTTCAAAATAGGAAGTCTCTTTCGCAGCGTCAGTGTCATTATCTTCCGCTCCGCAGAACTGTATATATCCCCTACGCTTTACCGGCTCTTTCCCCAGATTTTCCACTCGTTTACGGATAAATCGATCGTGAATCTTTCGATAAGCCGAATCATCCCCGCTGTCCATCGGTTCCACATCTGTCCTGAACTCATCACAAAGCACAAGAGCACACTGTTTTTTCCCCGTAAAGAAGGAATTGTAACTTTTCAGTCCTGCCTGATATGACCTGTACAGCCCTTCCGCCAGATCAGGCGGTATCGTCGCTGAAGAGATCGCCACATTTCTTCCGCACAATCCCGCCAGATGGACAAGCCTTGCTGTGGCAATGAGATCCTTGGAATTGAAATCATCAATTTCATCAATCACCAGATCCGATGACATCAGCCGCAATGAAGGCAAAATATACCTTCCTCCCCGTGTCGTCTCCACAGCCTCCATCATATGATCGATAGTTGCCGCAAGGACAGGCTTGTATAGAAAGGCTTTATTCTTTTTTGACGTCTTTTCATTTACCGCCACTCCTTTTTTATCTGTCTTATTGAAGAAGATATCCAGAAACCGGGACTGCTCCTCGCTTTCCGTATCCACATACTCCAATTCTTCCGGCAGCAGCGGCTCTTCCGATAAATACCCCTTTCTATTCCCCTTTTTCTCTTCCTCTTTCTCTTTATCTGCTTCCTTATTTTCCTCATGCAATTTGGTTACGGCACTGGAACCGATAAGGACGGCCAGATCATTTCTGTCCAAATGTATCCGTTCCCTGTATTCATCACCGGTCTGCAGCGTCAACGTGCGAAGACCGAGGGCAAGGATATACCGGAGCGATTTTCCGTCCGTCGATACAGCCTGCATGATCTTTGCATTGGCAAACGTTTTGCCGCAGCCGGTGCTTGCCATATTGACTATAAAATACCTGGCACCATCCCCATTCTTCTCCCGGAATGCTCTGATTTTCTCGACAACTGTATCCTGCCATCTGAAAACTGCCGGACTTTTCTTTGCCAACGCCTTTACATCATAGACGCTCTCCATCTGATCACTGAAATAAGGAAGTCTGTGAGCAATATGGGTTGCCTGTTCACAGACCCTGACCAAATGTTCCTCTAGAAACTGCTTTTTCTTTCCGGTTTTACCGTCTGTATTCGCCCATAAATCATTTTTTGCCCATCGGCCCTTATCTGTTTCCTCAGGCAGGGAAGAAACATAATGATCCGCCAGCATAAGAGACAATCTCGTATAGTGGGCGATAGCCCTGAATGATGATTTGTATGTCTCCCCTCCCATAATATCCATCAGTCTGTCGTAATCATTTAATAACCGGCCGCACCATTTTTTTATGGCCTTCCGCCAGGCTGCCGCATTCTCCACAAGGAGTCCCTCCGGAAATACAAAGCAGCTCCTGCGGCACATAATAGCCTCCTCCGTTTCACTCTCATATCCCCAGGACGCATTCAGACTGGAGAATATACTGTGGAAACTTTTTTTCTCCACATTCACCCAGCCATCCTTATCCATAGACGGCAGCCTGTGATGAGACAGGATCAACCACATCAGAAATTTTGCAATCGGCGGCAAATGTGCTGCATCCAGCTTTTTCATATCTGCCTGCCCGTTTCCTTTCTCGTCAATTTGCAGATTCTTTTCTATATCCTCTGTCTTTATCGTTCTTTCGGCCAGTACTTTCAGCCATTTTCTGTCATCTTTCTCCGCACCTGCGGCAAAAATAAGCGCTTCAAGAAGCTTGCAGGATACCCATTCATGACGGAAGGGATCCATTTTCAATGTCCCTTTATCCAGTTTTTCCTGAAATAACGCTGATGCCTTTCCCCAGTCATGGAAGAGTGCCGCCACCGCTGCCAGCGCTTTTATCAACGGCAGATACTGCCAGTCGTTTTCCCACTCATGGTGAAGGATTTCCTTTTGTGTGGAGTGGACAGGCACGATGCCTTCCTCATTAAACATGTCCCGCTTCCCTACAATCCAGACCAGCTCGCTATGGCTCCGTGACCGGATCCAATGACACGCCACTGCTGTACTTTTGGTAGCAGTCCGTCGCAAAAGCGCCTGCACCGTCAGCAATCCCTCTTGCGTAATGACCGTTTTCCACGTATCATTCCCAATTCTGTCTGCAAAACTATCCAGAATCCTCCGCACCGTATAAATAGCCTTCTTCTCGCTCCTGCTCGTAAATATGACCATCATGACCGTTCACCGCCCGCATATAGTCTGCTGCACCGTTTCACTTCATCAAACATAAAATCCAGCGCCTTATGTTCGGTAAACTTCTGTAAGCAGATCTGCCTGAATTCTCTGTCTCTCTGCCCTCTCATGGCACAGATAAAGCTCCATGGCAGGACGATGGCATCCTTGATCAAATCCGCTACATCAAAAACAAGAGCGCCTCGTCTTGTCTTACCATGCATCACCGCGAAGCCGTGGGGAATACCAAGTACCCAGAGAGTCGTTGCCGCCAGTCCGTACGCCAGATAATTCCCATGGTCAAGCAGCCTGTTCGCAGGCTGGTCAGAATTACGCTCCCTCGTGAAATCGACTGTTTCCGTATTCTGTGCCGCGTACCTGTAGAGCTTTTTTGTAAATTCCGCCTCCGCCGCCAATACATGGGTCACATCCCCCGCTATTTCCATGCGGCTCTTAAAAACAGAAATCGCTTCTTCTGTCAAAGCATCATCGGTAAAAAAACCTTCATCGGCCAATTCATTATCTTTATCCCAGACTGTCTGCAGAAAACGGATACGCTTTTTCTGGAACTCCTTTGCCACAGCAAGACGTTTCTTTTCATCAAACCAAAAAGACAGCCACCCCTGCACATATTCTGTCGGCCTGTACTCACTTTGCGGATTCAGCCACTCCACCTCCGTACCGGCAAATAACGGTGTAGCCCCACCACCGCAGAAACCAACAAGTACACCGGCGCCGCTGAGCAGCCGCATTGCCGCCTGTGTCACAGAAGTACCGCTGCCCAAAAGAATCACTGTTGTGTTGGCAATCGGAATATTCCAAAACAAGTTTTCTTTTTTCGTCTCCGTCAAATAAACAATACGTCCATCCTTCTGCATGATCCTGCACTTTTCAAGATAATACAGATTCGCCCGTTTAGAATGAAGAATCGTTTTCAAATCCGACTTGACAATATCGTCTTTCATAGCCCTCACCACATCCTTTCCTGCATAATTTTTACTGTGCAACGGATAAGTGCATTTTTAGTTTTCATCAGTACCTTGCAGTAACAAAAAGATTTGATTTCATTTATTCCGGATAATCAGCAATTCACTAATTTTTTATCACCTTTCTCATTTTACCCCTTAAATAAAACATTGTCAATATAACTAATTATTAGATGGATTTATATTGGATAAAAATAATTTCTTTTGAAAAAATGAACTGCCTATGCGGTAGATAATTATAACCATTTATTAGATCTTCTAAGCTGCTTATCCAGCAGCTGTCTATATTGTACACCATGATAAAAATAAACAGCAACCACAAAATGTTCTTAGCATGGATACATTTGCCGTACTGCTTTTTCTATAGCTCAGCTTCATGAATATTTTGATCATCCTTACTTTTCATTATCCAAAGCCTTCAGCTTTTTCATTCCTTCAGTATTCAAATTCTCCAAAGAAAATAATTAGGTTCTTGCCAATTTTCTAAGCACGACCATTCGCTCTTTCTGATTAATTTTTTACCAATTAAAACCATATTACAGCTTTCCATATTCGCAAGGGTCAATGGTTCATACAAATTTGCATAATCCCTCATGCTTCCTTTCAGACCCGGAGTTTTCTCACACCACTGTTTTGCACGTTTATTGAACAACACAACATTTAGCACATCCGCTTCACTTACATATTTGCAGGACAATTGTTCACTTGTTAAATCAGATAAAAGATATCCATTGACAGCATCTGTGTAAATTTTATAGTTAATCTTTAGGATTTCTCTATTTAGATTCCAAAGCCCTGAATACCCATTATCGGGTTATCGGGGCAAATCCACTCATAGCTTATCCGATCTGCCATTTTCTATTAAGATCGTTGAGTCTGTCATTATCAAGCTGCGCCTCATTTTCATTGCATTCCCCAAAACACTCCACAATCCTTTACTCAAAAACGGCACTGTTTTTCTTCCAGTGCCGTTTTCTGTTTCAGAAGTCAAGGCGGAAGGAAATGCGCCCTTCTTTCCATGATACGTCTATGGTTCCGTCAAGGATCTGCACGATGTCGGCAGCCATGGAGAGGCCTACGCCGTAGCCTTTGATCTGGCTGCTGTGGGAGATGTCGTGGCGGTAGAAGCGTTCGAAGAATTTCGTGTAGTCTATATCTTTTCCTTCTGCAAAGTCGTTGGAAATTATTATCGCAAAACCTTTTTCTTTTTTCTCTGTCGTGACTTCCACTTGCACGCTTCCTTTTTCGTTGCAGTATTTCACGGCGTTATCCAGAAGGATGCCGAGGATCTGTCCAAAGAGTTTTTCTTCTGACCGGACGTGGACGCCGGGCGGTATACGGGTTTCGAGCGTCTTCCCCCGTTCAGCCGCCACCTGTCGGAAGTCACCTGCGATGGTTTCCGTGACTTGGGAAATATCCACATCTTCCAGTTTCAGGTTTTCTTTTTCTATTTCCCCGACCCGGGCGAGGGCAACAAGGTCGTTGATAAGGTTCGTCAGGCGTTTCGTCTGTTTGATAATATTCCCTGTCCATTCGCTCTTTCCGCTGATGAGTTCGAGCGCTTCCGTATTCGCCGAAATGATCGCCACCGGTGTTTTCAGCTCGTGGCTGGCGTTTGTGATAAACCGTTTCTGGTTTTCCATATTTCTCACAAAGGGCTTGATGGCCTTGCTGGAGAGGAAGGTGGTGATGAGGAAGAAGAGGATGATGCAGAAGAGACCGAGCGCCACGGAGTAGCTGAATATGGATGAGAGGGCGAGGACGTCCCGGGTACAGTCGAAAAAGACAACGAGGGTGTCACCGCTGGCGGTCTGTGTGATTTTATAGTTGTAATAGGCTCTGTCTTTAAGGAAGAAATCTTCCGATTTCCCTGTCTGGAGAACCCGTACGGCGAGGTTGAAGGCTTCTTTGGCGTTGAATGCGGCGATGTGGTTGACGTTAATGACCTTCGCTTCCTTTTTGTTCGCGTCAAAGAGAATGGAGAAATATCTCGCCTGATAGGAGAATTCAGGTGTTTCTTCCGCCCAGTTCCCGAATTCGAAGAGTCCTTTCTCCTGCGGCGCGAGGTCGGATGGGATAGTGCCGCCGTTCTGAGAAATGATGTCGGTGATGGACGATATTTCATGGTGTACCCTGACGTAAAGGGAGCCATTGATCAGTCCGACGGCAAGGACGATGATAACCACGACGGAGGCGGTGGCCATCCATATAAATTTGCGGTGGAGCCTGCGTATCATATCCATAGGAGTACCTTCTGTTTCTGTATGTCAATCAGCGGGAGACGATCTGGAGGTGGAAATCGCCGTTTTTCTCTCCTGCTATCCGTATATTTCCATGAACGGCCTCGATTTTTTCTCTGAGGTAGGAAATATACATCCAGACGATGCCGATATCCATGTCCGCTTCATCACTCCAGACATAGCGGAAAAGCTCGTCGGTAGAAATAGTTTTCCCTTCGTTCATCATAAGGTAAAAAAGGAGCTTCGTTTCCTTGCTTGACAGGCGGACGGAACTGGTGCAGGAAAGTTCTTGCTCCGCCACATCCAGCTCGACATCGCCTTTTTTCAGCTTCGTCGGCGTGAATTCGCCCATGCGCCTTGTCATGGAACGGATGCGGGCGAGCAGTTCCCCCATGGCGAACGGTTTAGCGAGGTAGTCGTCCGCGCCTGCGTCAAGGCCCATGATGCGGTCTTCTACCTCCGATTTGGCGGTCAGCATGATGACCGGCGTCATATCACCGCTGTCACGGATGCGTTTCAGCGCTTCAATACCGTCTATTTTCGGCATCATGATATCGAAAATCATACAACTGTAGGAGTTCTCCCTCGCCTTTTCCGTAGCGGCGAGCCCGTCATAGACGGCGTCCACCTCGTAGCCGAAATGTTTCAGCACCGCCGCAAGGGCATCTGACATAGCCTTTTCGTCTTCTGCTATCAATATTTTCATTCTGTTCCACCTTCTTCACGGATAAGTTTACGAATCGTCTGCATGGAAATATCGCAGGACGCCAGTTCATCGGCACAGCGTTTCAGCTCCTGCTCAATGAGCGGCGCATTCCTGATATGGTGCTTATATTTCATTTCATGCTCCAGACTCGCCCACGAATCCATAGCGATGGTGCGGAGCTGTATTTCCACAAAAAAATGACCCGGATTATCTCCGCGAACGTCCTCATACGGCGCCTCAACCGACAGGATCATATGGTAGCTGCGGTACCCATTTGATTTCACATCCAGTATATAATCCTTTTCTTTCACCACGGTGATTCCCGGCAAGTTTTTAATTCGTGAAATATTTTTGTAAATATCGTCGATAAAGCGGCAAACAACACGGAACCCGATGGCATCCCGCACCTCGCAGAGCGCCGAATAAGGGGTAAGAGGCAATCCCCGCGTTTCCAGCTTCGCCTGCATGCTCTTCTCCGATTTCAGCCGGTAACGCAGATGCTCATAAATCAACTCCCCCGAATTATCTTTATGTGCCTTCGCATACCGCTCTATGGAAGCCGCCATCATCCGCATGACCGCCTCTAAAGAATCCTTGTACTGTCCATATATATCCATATGATAAACCTCTTTTACATAAGTATGCCTAAATTATAGCACAGGAAAAACGGCCCCTGACAAAAAAGCCCCCCCACTTCGCCACATACGCCCTGCAACATCAACCGCGCAACACAAAAAGCCGACCCCCATCAGACGTCAGCCATAAAAAAAGAACTATGAAATATATAACCTGCCTATACGGCAGATAACTATAACGTCTTACATATATCTATAGGGGTATATTTCTAAACTGCCTATACGGCAGATAACTCAGAAAAATGTAGCGTTTATCGGAGAACTTAATTTCTAAGCTGCCTATACGGCAGATAATAAAGATGTGGTTCCCGCAAATGCGGGAGAAAATTTCTAAGCTGCCTATACGGCAGATAATAATGGAACACGCAAGTACAGAAATCGGGAAGCTTTCTAAGCTGCCTATACGGCAGATAATCTGTAAAAAATAAAAAGATATTGCGATACTGTCTGGCCGTATCCTTTTTTCTTTATTTTATCCCAAATTTATCTTCTTTTGCAAACATATAGGTTTTATCGCATTTCCCAGTGTCCATAAAAATTTGAGTTAAAATTTAGTATTCAATACTTCCTCTATCCTCCGTCATACCTTTTATAAAACCGGTTCGCAATAAATACCTTATGAAGCAAAAGGTAATCAGAAAGCCTCCTTCGCTCCTGCTCTGAATGACATCTTACGGCTTTCCTCACCACGGGTACAGATCCTTCACATTCGTTCAGGATGACGATTAACATTTCCCTCATTATGACGCCTTATCGTTCCCCTCATCATGACACTCTCTCCTTCAATCGTCATTCTGAACGGAGACAAGAATGCTTTGTAAGAAAACAGGGAAACGGAAATATGAGGGTTATAGGACAAAATGAGTTGGTCTTCAATCCCAAAGATAAATTGGATACGAA
>OCPR01001395.1_pt1:5000-10000 | contig 15051 bp, 13 predicted proteins | sample 1538611 | NCBI WGS metagenome assembly OCPR01 (sample SAMN04571711, study PRJEB22368) | human gut metagenome | biome: human gut; material: stool | host: Homo sapiens | place: Luxembourg | collected 2012-09-28
ATACCATCCTATTGAGCACTCAAGTAACCACACCACGCATTACTGCCTGAATACTGAATGCTTGCAAACTACAAATTACTAGTTCATACTAGCCAAAGTGGTCCACCCGACTCACCCTACCACTCCAACCACTACTCACCACCAACCCATAGCCTACTCACACCCACTACCCACACACATGTTACCCACACACTCGCTTCGACTATTTCATGAAATCGAATTCTCGGAAGGAAAATAGCCTTTAAATCGTATTACCGACCTCAAATAACCACTTTCCATTCAATTTCACAACAAGTCATTTTGCATTGGACTCTCTGTCAAACGGTCAACCTTGCTTCCCTCCTCGGTCACTGGACCACCCTATACTAACCGTCGCCAGACATGTCCTCCTCATAGTATAATTTGGGGGGTGGGCCTACTTTTGTGGCATTTTTACTTTTTCTTCAATTTCTTTACTATGGACTCCCTTATGTTCCCCAACCATTTCTGATACTTGATCGAGGGTCCCTTGACCTCCCAGCCAAAATTTTCATTTCGAGAATTTTTCGCCAGACCTCGACCCTCTCCAAATCTTTTCATATTCCGAATTCGTGCTACCCTTATGTTGGTCTTTCTTCCCATAGAATATTTTGGGGGGTTTAGTTTTTGAAATTTTTACACTTCCCATGGTACAACTGGTGGGAAGTGTAGGGACTGAGGAGGGAAGCAAGGTTGGAGGGTACTGATGGGTCCTACGGTAAGTCACTTTGGGTCGAGGTTGTCAGAATGGAATGAGCGTTGGAATGTAAGTTAGGCTAGAGTTCCTCTTTCTATTTATTTGAGTTTTGAGGGGGGTTGAAAATTTTACACTTTCGACATCTTAGGGTAGGTCGAGTCAGTGTGTAGGGACTAGGGTGGGAAGCAAGGTTGAGGGTCATTAGAGGGTCCTATGGTAAGTGACTTTGGGGTGAGGTAGTCAGAATGGACTGAGCGTTGGAATGGTAGTTAGGCTTATGTTCCTCTTTCTTATTAACTAGGTTTTGATAGGGGTTAATATTTTGTGCACCATTATTTTGTATGGACCCACTCAGTACATGAGGAGGGAAGCAAGGTTGGTGGTCCATTGGAGGGTCCTATGGTAAGTGACTTTGGGGTGAGGTGGTCAGAATTGAATGCTGTCTTAAATCCGTGTTACACTCAAGTTCCTCTTTCTTATTAACTAGGTTTTGATAGGGGTTAATATTTTGTGCACCATTATTTTGTATGGACCCACTCAGTACATGAGGAGGGAAGCAAGGTTGGTGGTCCATTGGACCCTCCCATACAAAATGACTTTGGGTCGACCCTCTCAGAATTGAATGCCCTCTTAAATCCGTGCTACACTTATGTTCCTCTTACTTACTAACTAGTTCTTTTGGGACTTTGTGTTTTTCAAATTTTTCACAAACTCCCTTTCCATAGTAACCAGTCAGTACCTGAGGAGGGAAGCAAGGTTGGAGGACATTGGACCCTCCCATTAGACCTCACCCCAAAACTCGACCCTCTCCAAATTCAAAACCCTTTCATATTCGTGCTACACTTTACTTCCTCTTCCTTTCCCTTTCATCCTTTTCGGACTTTGCATTTTTCACATTCTCGACCTCCCACAGTACACTTCCTCAGTGGTCCATGGATCGTGATGGGAAGCAAGGTTGATGGACATTGGACCCTCCCATACAAAATGACTTTGGGTCGACCTCTTCCAAATTCAAAACCCTTTCAAATTCCAACTGAGGACAACTCCCTCTTCCTTTCCCTTTCACCCTTTTCGGACTTTGTGTTTTTCAAATTTTTCACAAACTCCCTTTCCATAGTAAGTCCACCCTAGTCTCTAGGGACTGAGGAGGGAAGCAAGGTTGGAGGACATTGGACTCTACCATTAGACCTCACCCCAAAACTCGACCTCTTCAAAATTCAAAACCCTTTCAAATCCATACTGAGGACACTTCCCTCTTTCTGATTTTGCATTCTTTCCAACTTTGACATTTTTCAAAATTTCGCAAAGTCCACTCCCATAGTAAACTTGACCCACTCTCTGTGGACCACCAACCTACTGAGTCACTCGGTCCACAGGAGGGTACTATAGGACTTGTGTAAAATTTCGACCTCGTCCAAATTCAAAACCCTTTCAAATTCCAACTGAGGACAACTCCCTCTTCCTTTCCCTTTCACCCTTTTCACACTTTTCATTTTTCAAAAATTCGCAATCTTTCCATACTACCCACTCAGTACTCGAGGAGGGAAGCAAGGTTGGTGGACATTGGAGCCTCCTATGGCTACTCTCCTGAGGGATGCCCCAACGATTCCATCTCCCGTTCTGACCCTATGTCCCATAAGGTTTGGGGGGTTGTCATTCATTTTGACAAGTTACCGTTGACTACTTTGACAAGTTCACAGTGCAGTGCATTGCATTGCACAGCATTGCACAGCCTTCAACCCTAACCCTTTCAGCAAGGCGAATTGCACGCCTTCTCGCTCCCACTTCAAAACATTCTTTGCTCCTTTTCCATTCACGAAACTCCTCCCATTCGCCCCAAACACATACCATTCAATTCTCCTCTTTGAGCCCTTTCCAACCAACATCATAACGGAGGGATCGGTGGAAGTCGCGATTGCATGATGCACAGCATGTCTCGACTTCCACTTTCGTTCCTCACCCCCTTTCAGCCCCAACCTCCCCCTACCTAGTGCTACAACTCTACACCCTCCAATAGCCAAGTCATGGGAAGTGTCCAACCTATTTGACAAGTTGAAGGTTCGTTGGTAACTACCTAGACTCCTACAGTTCGTCACTTTGCTTGATTTGCTACTTTGCGAACTGGGTTTGCCTTCGTGTTTGCTAATACCCCGACATATGCACCATTTTCAGATGCGGCCTTTTGAGATCTGTTCAATTCTCTACTTCGTTTTGAGAGATGGGGGTAATCGCAGATCACGATTTCGGCAATCTCGAGTGGCCATGAAGCCATATGGAGGGTGATGTTAGCTGACATCATTTCACTTCCAACGGACCTGTTTGGGACTCATAAGGAGGGCTGAGGAGGTGAAAAAGGATGTGTTTCCAATTGTGTTCCTTGTGTTCCTTTGTGTTCCTGCTTCGTCCTTGTACTCCCATATCGTATTGAAGGAGTACTCTTGAACGCACATGTGCAACACAATGTTGCATGGTTGGTTGTGTCAGAAATCGAGGCGTATCTTGAGCGTATCTTTCTCAGTTATGTCCTTCCAGCCTCGATTCTGCGTCATACCATTCTTAAGTGATCTCTCATCGTGTTGGACATGTCAGTGACATGTCATGTGACATGCATGTTGCATGATGCATGCATGATGCATGCATGTGCATCATCTCATGACATGTCATGACATCCTCTATTCACTATTAGGAACCCTTAGGAACCCTTAGGAACTCATTCCAAGCCAACTGACAACCCATGTTCACCCCAATTCCATCTCCCTCAAGTCAAAAATGACCCTCTCCTCAAGTGGATCAGTTAATTTCAAACGCGAATATCTCGATGAGGAAGCGAGCTAGAGGCTTCAAATTTGGACAGGAGAGAGAGGACCGTGCGCTCTTTCATTTTGGGTCGCGGCCTGAACAGGCGATTTGTCACTGCCGCTCTAAGCGAGGCGGCGCCTCGGCTTCGCCTCGGCTTCGCCTCGCTAAGGCGGCGCCAAATCGCGGGGCGTGCTTGGGCGCGCATGCGCGCCCTGCGCACGCTCTAGGAGTACCCCCGTAACCCCAATGGGGTTTTCAAGTCCCTTTTTCTCCCCCTCTTCTCCTCCTCTCTCCTTTCTTTCCCTTCTCTCTTCTCTTTCTCCCCCCTTCCCATGCCTCATGGCCTTAGGCCTATACAAGGAGGAGATAGCCTAGTACAATACAGTGTTTAGAGGATTGAGAGGTGTTTGTTTTCTCTTTCTTCTCCTTCTAGCCGTCCCAGCGGTCCGCAGGACGCTCCAGAAAACGGAGAAGACAGATCCGATAGAAGACAGACGCATGCGTGAAGGTGACCCTTTCACCCACCACCCTCACTTCAGTGAGGGTATGTCCCACCCGTCAGGGTGAGCATGCCATCAGCCTTCCACCCGAACACCATCGCAACCCCCGCCACACTCCATTGTTCGCGTGTTGACGCAAGAACGCACGCTTCGACTAGGCAGTCTCCTTCCATGAAGCATGAAGGGAGAAGAGAAGGAGTGAGTCCAGCCTTCCATGGACTCAGCAGGGAAAGAAAGGGGAATGACAGGGGAGTCGTCATTCCTCTGTACCCCGTTAGGGGTGGACTGCCCCGTCAGGGGCGGTCTGGACCCTTTCTGACAGTTCCTGAGAGCTGCTGACAGCTTTGTTAGAGCTGCTGACAGCTCGTCAGAGCTGTTCAGAGAGGGTTGTAATAATTAGAATAGTAAGGGTGGATGGTTCTGCAGGCCCCGCAGGGCCGCTCTGAGAGGTGTGATGGTGTGTGGTTGTGTGATGTCATGTCATGTCTTCATGGTTACTCACTTGATTCCATGCATTCGGACATGTCACGTGACATGACACTTCCCTCAGATGGCCTTCCACACCCAGGGGTTCCCAATGGTTCCCAATGGATCCCAAAGGATCACACTCCACACACTCATGAGTCGGAGAGAAAGGCCTTCCTCTTTCACTCCATCCTCATGCCCTAGCTCACTTCCCACCCTCTCCTTTCGTGTCGCTCTTTCTCTTGTTGCTACTGCTCTTGCTGCTTGAGTGAGTTGTATCTGTCCTCATCTCACTCTTCTCGCTCTTTGGGATCCATGTTTTGGGAGTTGTGGAGACTGTCTTGAGACTGTCTTGAGACTGTCTTGAGACTGTCTTGAGTCTCTCTTGAGTCTCTCTCGAGGATCCAGGGGTTCTGAGGGTACCCCCTAGGGTTCCTAGGTCTCCACAATGTACCCCATAGGGTACTCCACATGGTATCCACATGGTATCCCATAGGGTATCCATAGGGTAGCCTTCCATA
>OCPR01001400.1_pt1 | contig 14969 bp, 16 predicted proteins | sample 1538611 | NCBI WGS metagenome assembly OCPR01 (sample SAMN04571711, study PRJEB22368) | human gut metagenome | biome: human gut; material: stool | host: Homo sapiens | place: Luxembourg | collected 2012-09-28
TGCGGAATCTCCTGCATTACGAATATGGCAGCAGGAGTCAGTGATGCAAAGCTTAACCACGCCGAAGTCCAGGAGACGGCGGACAGAGTGGCGAAAGATTTTGAAAAACTTGTGAGTGAGGTGATAGCTGCCATTTAGATTCTTCAGGTATTCTATATCCACGGAATAAAAGTCAGGAAAGAGTTCCTGACTTTTATGGAGGTCTGGGCAGCCAGTCTGGTAGATTAAATAGAAAACTTCAATTCAAACATCTCTGCCGGTATATAATGCTTACTAACCACAAGTATCTCCTCATTCTCATCATACACATTCTCATGTGTCATAAGGAAAGAATCATGGCTGGACAGTTTATAATTCTTTGCAGAGAAGTTTCCGGCAGTAGAATACGTAACACAGCGGCTGCAGTGATGACCTTGTTCATAACAGGTATGCTCCAGAAATTCCAGCAGGGCATCTGTGCTGTTCAAGTCAATTTGCAGTCTGCCGACCAGCTCGATCGGGATAAAACTTAAAGAATATGCAATGGTATGTCCCTCGTGCTTGTACCAGCGGTCGACGATGACAACAGCAGCCGTATAGTGGTCAAAGCTGTCTAAAATTGATTTTGACGGCGGCTCGATACGGAAATCCAGTTCAACATTGTCCAGTTCTTCCTGACAGCTGTCGTGGACAGGATGTGTCATACTGCCATCGGAAGACAGCATTTCATCTGAAACGCTGTCTTTCGCATTTGCAACAGTTGCGGAATCTGCAGAACCGGCTCTCCGGGGAGGTTTGCGTCTCTGGAAACTGACAGCTTTAGGTTCACGCACAAAATGTCCGACGCCCTGTACATCTTTGATCAGTCCGTCTTCTCTTAATAAGGTAAGTGCTTTTCGCAGTGTCATACGGCTGACATTCATAGTTGCGGAAAGTGTAGTTTCTGACGGAAGCTGTGAACCAGGTTCATAAGTTCCGTTCTGGATCAGTTCATATAATTCATTGTATATTTTTACATGTTTTAATTTCTTGGTTTTAGACTTGTCTGTTTTTGCTTCCATAAATTCAGTTACTCCTGTATATTAAAAATATAGAAATAGCAAGGGAATACGATATAACAGTATCTTCTATATAAAATCTATATCAAAATCTACGTCAATAAAAATCTCTCCGAATAAAACATAAGAAATAATTATTTAGATTGATTCCTATTATTAATACAGTAAGAATATATAGAAGCACATGTATAATCGGATCCCGACTCTATTAAAATAATAAAAGTAAACATGGCAAAAGTCAATGTTATTTCCGACTTGTCTAATTTATATAATATGACATTGTATAAGGTGCACAAAAACGAACAACGATATTTGTAAAAAATGTGTATTGCAAATATACAAGTATAGATATAGAATAGACAACAGCGAGACAAGCAGTAGACATGTATAAAAAACAATATTTAACATTTTATTTTCAGGAGGATGAATATCATGCAGAATTATTCAGGAGAAGTAGGATTACAGTATCATTTACAGATCAGACCGGGAGACGTTGGACGTTATGTTATCATGCCTGGTGATCCAAAGAGATGTGCAAAGATTGCAAAACATTTTGACGATGCAAAACTAATCGCAGACAGCAGAGAGTACATCACTTACACCGGTTACTTAGATGGGGAAAAAGTAAGCGTAACATCAACAGGTATCGGCGGACCGTCAGCATCTATCGCACTGGAAGAACTGACACTTTGCGGAGCAGATACATTTATCCGTGTCGGAACATGCGGAGGAATTGAACTGGATGTCAAAGGTGGAGATATCGTAGTTGCAACAGGAGCAATCCGCATGGAAGGAACAAGTAGAGAATATGCACCGATCGAGTATCCGGCAGTTGCAGATCTGGATGTAACAAATGCACTGGTTGCAGCAGCAAAAGAACTCGGACATACATATCATGCAGGTGTAGTACAGTGTAAAGATGCATTCTACGGACAGCATGAGCCTGAGAGAATGCCGGTGAGCTACGAGCTGATGAACAAATGGGAAGCATGGAAACGCATGGGATGCAAAGCTTCTGAGATGGAGTCTGCAGCACTCTTCATCGCAGCAAGCCACTTAAGAGTACGTTGCGGATCGGATTTCCTTGTAGTAGGAAACCAGGAAAGAAATGCACTTGGAATGGAAAATCCAATTGTACACGATACAGAAGCGGCTATCACAGTAGCAGTAGAAGCAATCAGAAAATTGATCAAAGCTGACCGCGAGAAATAAAATCGGAGCGTAAGAAACGCAGATAAAGCGAATGCAGCTGAAATAGACGGAGGAACGAGATGAAAGTCTTTTTAAATTTATTGGGGATTGTGGTTGTAATCGGACTGATCTTCCTGATTTCCTGGGATCGTAAGAATATCCGCTGGAAAGCAGTAGGAAAAGCAATCATTGCACAGTTTGTTATTGCAATCTTACTTGTGAAGGTCCCGGTTGGCAAGATGGTTGTATCTGCTATATCGGACGGTGTAACAGCAGTTATCAACTGCGGACAGAATGGTCTGTCATTTGTATTCGGAAGCCTTGCAGACAGCAGTGCTTCAACAGGAAGTATCTTTATTGTACAGACACTGGGTAACATTATTTTCGTATCTGCACTGGTAAGCTTACTTTATTATCTTGGAATCCTTGGATTCGTAGTAAAATGGATCGGTAAAGCAGTAGGAAAGCTGATGGGGACAACAGAAGTAGAAAGCTTCGTTGCAGTTGCCAACATGTTCTTAGGCCAGACGGATAGCCCGATTCTGGTCAGCAAATATATCGGAAACCTGACAGACAGTGAGATCTTAGTTATCCTGGTATCCGGTATGGGAAGTATGTCAGTATCCATCCTCGGAGGATATCATGCACTTGGTATCCCGATGGAATACCTTCTGATCGCCAGTGCACTGGTACCGGTTGGAAGTATCCTTGTTGCAAAAATGTTACTGCCGCAGACAGAGCCAGTACAGTCTATTACAGACGTAAAGATGGACAACAAGGGCAATAACGCCAACGTGATCGACGCCATCGCAGAAGGTGCCGGAACAGGTATGCAGATGGTAATCGCTATCGCTGCATCTTTGGTTGGTATCATCGGTATCGTTGCAGTAATTAATATGATTCTTGGATTTGCAGGAATCAGCCTGGAGCAGATTTTCTCTTATGTATTTGCACCATTTGGTTTCCTGATGGGACTTGATACCAATCATGTACTGATGGAAGGCGCATTCCTTGGAAACAAACTGATCGTAAATGAGTTCGTTGCTTTCCAGGATCTGGGAAAAATCTTATCATCCTTAGATTACAGAACAGGAATCGTATGTTCCATTTCCCTTTGCGGATTTGCGAACCTTTCAAGCCTTGGTATCTGTGTATCCGGTATCGCAGTACTCTGTCCGGAAAAGAAGAGCACTCTTTCAAGACTGGTATTCAGAGCAATGCTCGGTGGTGTATTTGTAAGTATTTTAAGTGCGATGATCGTTGGACTGATCACGTTGTTCTAATATAAGATCAGTTAATAGAGAATTCTGGAGCAGGAATGCAAATACGTTACTGTTCAGATATTTGATAACGAGAATTAAGAAGGTGTATAATATGAACGAAAAGAAATATAAAAGAATATTTACCGTAGTCATAGATTCACTCGGCGCCGGCGAAATGCCGGACGCCGCTTCTTATGGTGATGCAGGGACAGATACCCTGGGACATATTGCGGCAAATGTAGAAGAGTTTAAAATTCCGAATTTGCAGAAACTTGGAATTGCCAACTTAAAAGATCTTGCAGGTGTTGCACCTGTAGAGAAACCATTGGCTTATTATGGAAAATTGAGAGAAGCAAGTAACGGAAAAGATACCATGACCGGGCACTGGGAGATGATGGGACTTCATATCACCACTCCGTTCAAGACATTTACAGAGACTGGATTTCCAAAGGAACTGATTGATGAGCTTTCAAAGAGAACAGGCCGTATAATCATTGGAAATAAGAGTGCCAGCGGAACCGAGATACTGGATGAACTGGCAGAAGAAGAGATTGCAACTGGACATATGATCGTCTACACATCTGCAGACTCTGTGCTTCAGATCTGTGGAAATGAAGAGACATTTGGTCTGGATGAATTGTACCGTTGCTGTGAGATCGCCCGTGAGATTACGATGAAAGATGAGTGGAAAGTCGGACGTGTCATCGCAAGACCATACGTCGGCAAGAAAAAAGGCGAGTTCAAACGTACCAGTAACCGTCATGACTACGCATTAAAGCCATATGGAAGAACTGCGCTGAATGCACTGAAAGATGCAGGTCTGGATGTCATTTCCGTTGGTAAGATCTTCGATATCTTCGATGGAGAAGGAATCACAGAATCAAATAAATCCAAGAGTTCCGTACATGGAATGGAGCAGACAATCGAGATTGCAAAGAGAGACTTCGAAGGATTCTGCTTTGTCAATCTGGTAGATTTCGATGCATTGTGGGGACATAGAAGAGATGTCAAAGGATATGCACAGGAACTTGAAAAATTTGATGTCAAACTTGGTGAATTATTAGGTGAACTGAAGGAAGAAGATCTTCTGATCATCACCGCTGATCATGGAAATGATCCGACACATACCGGAACAGACCACACAAGAGAAAAGGTACCGTTCCTTGCGTACTCTCCGTCTATGAAAGAAGCAGGAGAACTTGAGGAAGCAGATACATTTGCCATTATCGGAGCAACGATCGCAGACAACTTCGGTGTTGAGATGCCGGAAGGAACGATCGGACATTCGATCCTGGACAAATTGAATTAGCCAAACTGAAAATTAGTAAACCTATCACAATGAATATTTATGATTACAACCAGTGGGAAAATGCATTTTCAAAGGCTGTAGTCATAAAGCAATGTATGAAAAAGAAAGGCGAGAAATTATGAATACAAGTGAAGTTTTAAAAATTGTTGACCACACATTATTAACACAGACAGCTACATGGGAAGATATCAAAACGATTCTTGACGATGGAATCAAATATGAAACAGCTTCTGCATGTATCCCGGCTGCATACGTAAAACAGGCAGCAGAATACGTAGAGGGAAAACTTCCAATCTGTACAGTTATCGGGTTCCCGAACGGATACAGCACAACAGCAACAAAAGTATTCGAGACAAAAGATGCGATCGCTAACGGAGCATCTGAGATCGACATGGTAATCAACATCGGATTCTTAAAAGACGGAAGATACGATGAAGTAGAAGAAGAGATCCGTCAGATCCACGAAGCATGCGATGGAAAGATCTTAAAAGTCATCATCGAGACTTGCCTTCTGACAGAAGAAGAGAAGATCAAGATGTGTGAGATCGTAACAAAAGCCGGAGCAGAATTCATCAAGACATCTACAGGATTCTCTACAGCCGGAGCAACATTCGAAGATGTAAAACTGATGCGTGATCATGTTGGAGAAGGTGTGAAGGTAAAAGCAGCAGGCGGAATCAGCTCATTCGACGATGCAAAAGAATTCATGAGCCTCGGAGCAGACAGACTTGGAACAAGCCGTCTGGTAAAGATTATGAAAAATACAGATAACGGTGCAGGATACTAAGATATGAGTTCTTTGTGTGCATTAAGCATTGTAACAGCAGTCCTCTGTGGTATCTGGTCTTATCTTGCAGGAATCGCCGGACTGATCGGCTGGGCCGGCTTTGCGGGATGCACCACCTACTTTGCATGTGGAAAACATGGCATGAGCGGGATGAAAAAGACCATGATTACGAATCTTACAGGTGTTCTGTGCGGAATGACGATTATCACACTTAGCAAGATTAATCCGTTATTCGGGAATCTTGGAATCTGGTGCGGGATCATTACATTCGTGATGTGCATCATTGCAAAATACGAGTGGTTTGACTTCTGTCCGGGAACATTCATGGGATGTTTTGCGACATTCGCAGCGGATGGAAACTGGAGTGTGCTTGCGGTATCGATGGTGATCGGGGCATTTTTGGGCTTTGCCTGTGAGTATGGAGGAAACGGGCTGTATCAGGCAGTAACTGAGAAAAAGAGATGTAATACATATGTGGGAGAAAATGTATTGCAGGAGAAGAAAGAGATAGAGTAAGAAAAAGCTTTGCTGTTTTGTGGGGGATGAGACGGCAAGGCTTTTTGGTTGTAAAAATAACCACTTTTTTGAATAATATTTCTTGCTTAATATCTGCCAAATGATATAATGAAAAAAAGCGTGCACGTAAACGCAAAAAAGCGGAGGAACAAGTTATGGGAGTGACATTACAACAGATTGCCGAAGCTGCCGGAGTATCCAGAGGAACCGTAGACCGGGCACTGAATGACCGCGGAAGAATCAAGCCGGAAGTAGCGGAAAAGATAAAAAAGATAGCAGAAGAGATGGGCTACCAGCCGAACAGGGCAGGAAGGGCACTTGCCATGGCAAAACAGTCTGTTCGGATCGGTGTGATATTGCAGTCGTCAGATACACCATTTATGAAGAAAGTGTTGAACGGAATTGAGGATGCAAAAGCAGAAGTAGAACGTATGGGAATTGAAGTCGTGGTGAAAAAACTGAACGGGATTGATTCCGTGAAGGTTATGGACACAATGAAAAGAATGCGTGCGTCCGGATGCAAGGGAATTGCAATGGTTCCGGTGGAAGATGAAGAATTGAAGAACCTCATTCATGAATTTGCAGAAGAAGGAATACCGGTTGTGACTTTCAACTCTGATCTGGAAGATTCCGACAGACTCTGTTTTGTAGGACAGAATGCGTTACAGAGTGGTAAAGTAGCAGCAGGACTGATGGCAGAGATCCTTCCTAAGGGAGCGAAAGTGCAGGTGATCTCGGGATATCCGTCGAATCAGTCGCACAGGAACAGGAGCAAGGGATTCATCGGTGAACTTACCGCAGTCCGGAAGGATGTGGAGATTCTGGATATTCAGTATGCTTATGATGACAGCAAGATTGCCGGAAAGATCACGGAGGAAATGTTAAAGCTGCATTCAGATCTGCGTGGTGTATATCTGGCAGCTTCCGGTATGGATGGTGTATGCAAGGTATTGAAGAACAAGAGTCTGGTAGGAAAAGTAAAAGTTATCTCCAATGACCTGACAACCCGGAACGAACAGGAATTAAAGCGTGGACTGATCCAGTTCCTGTTGGGACAGAATGCATATGTGCAGGGGTATTCGCCGGTGATGATCTTATTTGACAAATTATTCGACGGAAAAGAGCCGGAAGAAGAGTATCAGTATACAGAAATCGTGATTAAGACAAAATATAATTTATAAAAATGTAACAAAAATAATGTGCAGAGTGCAGAATCAGCCGAAAGCCGGAACAGCACTTTGCACATTTTTCTTGTTTAATCTTTATCAATTTGTGATTCTTCATAAAATTTCCAGTTTTAATTTAGCTATTTTGGATATTGCGTTCACGTGCACGCAATGATAAGATACAGGTACAGACAAGGAAATACAGAAAAGCAAAAGAACAAGAAAAACAAAAGCCGGCAGTAAAAAGGTTCAGTAAAAAGTTTAGGATAAAAGAGAACTACTGGACAAAATAAGAAACAAAAAGTAAGAAGCAAACAAAAACTCAAAACTAAAAAAACAAACAAGTAAACAAAAACTCAAAATCAAAAATAACGATCTGAAGCAAAAAGTTCAGAATCACGAAATGAAAAGAAAGGCGGAAAAAATTATGTTAAACGTAGGAGTAATCGGATGTGGCGGAATGGGAAGAGATCATATCAAGAGAATCACAGAGAGAACACAGGGAGCGCAGGTAGTGGCAGTATCTGACGTATTTGAAGAAGGAGCTAAGAAAGCAGCCGAGATCGCAGGAGGCGCAAAGGTATACACAAACGGCAAAGACCTGATCAATGATCCGGAAGTAGATGCAGTACTGATCGTATCACCTGGATTTGCACATGTAGATGACCTGTTAGAGGCGATCAAAGTCGGAAAAAGAGTATTCTGTGAAAAGCCGCTTTGTACAACAGCCGATGACTGTAAAAAAGTTATGGAGGCAGAAGAAGCAGCAGGAAAGCATCTGATCCAGTTAGGATTCATGAGACGTTATCACAAAGGATACAACCAGATTAAAGATGCGATTGCAACAGGAGAGTACGGAGAGCCGCTGATGATGCACTGCACACACCGTAATCCGGAAGTTGGAACTAACTACAACACACCAATGGCAGTACATGATACTGTTATCCATGAGATCGATTTATGCCACTGGCTGGTAAATGATGATTATGAAAGCGTACAGGTTATCATGCCAAAGGTTACAAAATATTCTCACTCAGAGCTGAAAGATCCACAGATCATGCTGATGCGTACAAAGAGCGGTATCTGCATCGACGTAGAATGCTTCGTAAACTGTAAGTTCGGTTACGATATCAACTGTGAAGTTGTATGCGAAGACGGCGCACTTAAGATGGGAACACCAATGGCACCTTCTATCAGAAAGAATGCGCAGTGCTCTACAGAGATTACAACAGACTGCTTCGTATTATTCAAAGATGCATACGATGCAGAGATCCAGAACTGGGTTGACTGTGCAGAAAAAGGTGTGATCGAAGGACCTACGACATGGGATGGATATCTTGCAGCAGTTACAGCAGATGCATTAGTAAAAGCCCAGGAGACAGGAAATATCGAAAAAGTTGTAACAGTTGAGAAACCAGAATTTTATAAATAAAACTAAGAAATATATTTTTTTGAAGAATGCGTACACGTGCACATAAAAATAACCGACAGGAGGATATAGAAAATGAAAATCGGATTTAACGAAGCAACAGCCCTGGAATGCAAGGGACAGTCACTGATGGCAGACCTGGAAGCGTGTGAAAAATATGGATTTGATTATATCGAGATCCGTTTTGACTGTGTAAAAGATTACCTGAAAGAACATACATTAGAAGAACTTGCTGACTGGTTCAAGAACCATCATCTGAAACCATGGGCTTACAATACACTGATCTTCTTCAACCAGAGAGATGAGGCAGGTGTAAAAGAGATAGATGAAGAGACAGATTTTATCATCAAAGTATGCGAAGCAATCGGTATGAAGATGCTGATCACAGTACCTAGCTTTGATGTGAAAGACAAATCTGTGACAGAAATCAAAGAAGAAGCAGTAGAAAGACTCCGTTATCTTTCAGATAAAGTTGGAAAAGACATTAAGATTTCCCTGGAGTTCTGCGGAGCACCAAACTGTTCGATCAACCAGTTCGGAACAGCATACGATGTAGTAAAGGCTGTTGACAGAGACAATGTCGGAATCACAGTAGATACCTTCCATTTCCATGAGATGTGCTCAAAACTGGAAGACTTAAAAGCAGCAGATGGCAGTAAGATCTTTGCTTATCACCTGAATGACTGTGAAGATCTCCCGCTTGGATCATGCGGAGATGACAAGAGACTGTGGCCTGGAGAAGGCGTGGTTGACCATGCAGGAATTGCAGGAGCATTAAAAGAGATCGGATTCGACGGTGTATGCACCATCGAAGAGTTCCGTCCGGAATATTATGCAATGTCTCATGATGAGAATGTTAAGAAAGCTGCAGAAGTGACAAGAGATTTTGTAGAGAAATATTTTGCATAATCAGTATCAGATTACATAATTACCAAATGGCTGTCGTGGTTAAAACGACAGCCATTATAGAAAACAGACAAATGTTAAAAAGTTATCACAAAAAGAGCCGGTATAGAGACGTTACTGATAGAACGGTAACGAATAAGATGCCGGAAGGAGGATTTAAGATATGTTAAATAAAGAAAAAGTATCTTTAGGAATTGCACCAATCGGCTGGACCAATGATGATATGCCGGATCTTGGAAAAGAGAATACATTTGAACAGACAGTCAGTGAGATGGCACTGGCAAGATTCACAGGGTCAGAAGTGGGAAGCCACTATCCGACAGACCCGGAAGTATTGAAAAAAGCACTGGATCTCAGGGGAATGACCATCTGTAACCAGTGGTTCTCCTCATTCCTGATCAGTCGTCCATATGAAGAGACAGAAGCCGCATTTATCGAACAGTGCGATTTTCTGAAGAAAGTCGGAGCAAAATGCATCGGCGTATCCGAGCAGAGCTATAGCATTCAGGGAAAACTCGACCATCCGATCCAGGAAGGTAAATATGTGATGAACGACGAGGAATGGGACAAGCTTGTGACAGGTCTTAACAAACTTGGAAAGATTGCAAAAGACAAAGGAATGGTACTGACATTCCATCATCATATGGGAACCGTGGTTCAGACAGAAGAAGAGATCGACCGCTTTATGGAATCGGTAGATCCGGAGCTGGTATATCTGTTATTCGACAGCGGACATCTTTCCTTTGCGGGAATCGATCCTGAAAAAGTACTGAGCAAATACGTAGATCGTGTGCGTCATGTACATTTGAAAGATCTCAGGAAAGATGTCGTAGAGAAATCAAGAAAAGAAAAATGGAGCTTCTTAAAAGGCGTAAGGGAAGGCACATTTACCGTACCTGGAGACGGGGACGTGGACTTCGGACCGATCTTTAAGATCTTGGAAGAAGCAGATTACGAAGGCTGGGTAGTGGTAGAAGCAGAACAGGATCCGGCAAAAGCCAATCCGCTGGAATATGCAATGAAAGCTAGAAAATATATTGCAGAAAAAACAGGTTTGTAAGAAAATGAAAGGAGCAAACATATTATGAAAATAGCATTTGATGTAGATGTACTGGCAAAGCAGTCTATGGATATCAACTGGATGGTTCACCAGGTGGCTGACTGGGGATACAAATATATTGAACAGTCACCGCATCCAAGGATCAATCCATTTTACAAACATCCACTGTTCTCAAAAGAATGCGAGATGGAATACAGAAAAGCATTGAGAGAGACAGGCGTGGAGATATCGTCATTCATCGTTGTATACCGCTGGTCAGGACCGACCGAAGAGCAGCGTCAGTTTGCAGTAGCCAACTGGAAACGTATGATCGAGATCGCGGCAGATATGGGGGTATCTGTTATCAATACGGAGTTATCCGGAGATCCGAATCAGCAGGAAATCTGCAATGGCATGTGGTTCAAATCTATGGAAGAACTGCTTCCGATTATTGAGAAGAATAAGATCCGTGTAGAGATCCAGTCTCATCCATATGATTTCTGTGAGCTGAATAACGAGACATGTGACATGGTCAAATCTTTCCGTTCGCCATATCTTGGATACGTATATTCTTCACCGCACGGATTCTTCTATGATGAAGGAAAAGGGGATGTCCGTTCGATGTTAAAATATGCTGGAGATGAGCTGACACATGTGTTATTTGCAGATACTTATAATCAGACACTGGACTGCCGTTACATTGCCAATCCGCCATGGTTAAATGGAAGAGGAAAAGCAGATGTGACCATTCACCAGCATCTCGCTATGGGCGAAGGGGATGTAGATTTTGACGGAATCTTCGAGACTTTAAGAGAAATGGATTTCGCTAACAGACAGCTAAAAGCGAGTGCACCAAAAGCTGGTGGGGATAATATTGCCTGTGTATCAATGTTCGGGTTCCCTGAGAAGATGGACAAGCAGGCGCCGGAGGCAAGAGAGCGGATCGAAAGAGAATTATTGGGATAGTTAAGGGGAGCTTTACCTCCCCTGACAGTTGGAGGAGACGATATGAAATCGGTAGCGGAAGTATTGAACTATAAGCAGAAGGGAAAGGACATGGATGAATTCATCGTCGTGCCTTTGTCGGAGAAGCTGGCATACTGCTTCGGAGACCCGGCACTTACGTTGATGTATACCATGACCTCAACGCTTCTGATCTATTTTTACACGAACGTAGTTGGAATATCGGCAGGAGCAGTCGGAATGATCATGCTGATTTCCCGTGTATTCGATGGTTTCTCGGACGTACTTATGGGAACCATCATTGACAGGACACATTCCAAATATGGAAAAGCAAGAATCTGGATCTTAAGACTGGCAGTGCCTTATGCACTTGCGGCGATCGTATTATTTACAATGCCGGGACTTGGTCCGATCGGAAAAGTAGTCTATGCATTTGTCACTTATAATATTATGAACACAGTAGTCTATACGGCAATCAGCCAGCCGTTCCATGCACTTGGATCACTAATGAGCCGTGACAGAAGACAGAGAGATACCATCTGTAACATCCGTATGGTATTATCCATTACCGCAAGTATGATCATCACAGCATTTACCCTGCCGCTTATCAATATCGTGGCTGATATGATCGGTAATACACAGGCTGCGTGGATTACAGTGACAGCAGTGTACGCAGTCATCTCTGTATTCGTACTTGTAAATACCTATATGACCTGTACGGAACGTGTACAGACTGCACAGAAAAGTAAAGAAGAAGACGTACCGTTCTGGACTGCATTAAAAGCAACCGTAACCAACCGGTATTTTCTGATTGCGCTGGGACTGATGTTGTTCTACACCGTATATCAGATCATCATTGGAACCGATCTGACGTATTATTGTCAGTACGTATTAGGAAATGTCAATCTGGTGACACCATTATCTGCATCAGAAAAGATTGCAACAATCGTAGGAATTGCAATGATCCCGAAGCTCCTTCCGAAATATGGAAAGAGAAAACTGATCTGTGCCGGATGTCTTCTTGGAATTGCCGGACAGCTGATCTTCTTATTAAATGCAACAAGCGTATCCCTTGGAATGATCACCTGTATTATGAGAGGATTCGGAATCGCACCATTCTATGGCGTGCAGTATTCACTTCCAAGTGATGCCATCGAATATGGCCAGTGGAAGACAGGATACCGTATCGAAGGACTGATGTTCTCTTCTATGAGTATGGGACAGAAAGCCGGATCCGGATTTACATCCGCTATCATGGGTGCGGTTCTTTCATGGGCAGCATTTGACGGATTAAAAGAAGTACAGCCTGCATCCGCAATCCGTGCGATCAGCGTCTTCTATCTGTATGTACCGATCGCAATCTGGGCAGTCATGTTCTTACTGGCAGCATGCTATAAACTGGATAAGCAGTATGACCAGATGATGAAAGAACTGATTGCAAGAGAAGGCGGCGAAGCGGAAACATCTGTAGAAGAAATCCCGAACATGACAGCAATGAGTGAGAACAAGATCAACATTGCCATCGGACGTCTCTACGGAGCAAGCGGAAGAAAGATTGCCGAAGGTCTTGCCGAAGCGTTAAAATGCCGTGTATACGACAGACAGATCATCTGCCTGCTGGCAGAGAAACTTGGCATGGAATCACAGGATATGGATAAAGTTGTAAAATATCTGGATTCCTATAATGAAAATGAAGCATTCGCATTTTCTCCATATGCATATCCGGCAGCGGGAGTTGCCGAAGATGTGACCGATATGCGGATGTTCGAAGAACAGACGAAGATCATCCAGACACTGGCCAAACAGGCTCCGGGCGTATTCCTCGGACGCTGTGCCAACTTTGTACTGGGAGGTCAGCCGCACAGCTACTCCTTCTTTGTATATGCAGATGATGCGTACCGCGAAAAAGAAGGAAAAGAATACTACAAAGGTCAGACATTAAATGAATTAAAACTGCGCGATATTCAGAGAAATGAATATTATGAACGCTTCACAGGTATGAAACGTGACGATCCGAAGCATTATGACATGGTTGTCAATGTGTCTAAGACCGGCGTGGACGGAGCTGTGAAGATGATCCTGGATTATGTGGAGCAGAAAGAAAACGGAAACAAATAGTGTTATAAAATAACCGCTCAGAATGGGCGGTTATCTTTGCGTCATGGAGTTATGCTTTCTACAGTTATTTCGGGGTATGCCGGTTTTCCCGATACAGCAGGAATAGCATAAACAATAAAATTACCGGGAAAATAAGTCCGCAGCCCATGCCAATCCTAATATTATTTCCCGCATTCTGGGTGATACGGCCAACAATTCCGGGTCCAATGCTGCCACCTAAATCTCCAGCCATTGCAAGAAGAGAGAACATAGCTGTTCCTCCTGTTGGAAATGCTTTCGAGGAAATACTGATTGTTCCCGGCCACATAATTCCAACTGAAAATCCACATGCAATACAACCGACAAGTCCAACAACCGGATTAGAGGATAAGGCAGTAAGAAGATAGCAGATCACACATAATATTCCGGAAGCACTCATAAATTTCATTAAATCTAACTGTTCCCCATATTTTCCAAAAAGCATACGGCTGATTCCCATTGTTACTGCAAACATACATGGTCCTGCCAGATCTCCCAGTGTTTTTGATAATCCCAGCGCGGATTCGGCATAAGCAGAAGCCCATTGAGCCATTGCGAGTTCGGAAGCACCAGAACAGATCATCAGGCATATAGCAACCCAGAAAAATGGTTGGGAAAACAGGTTTCGGATTCCCATTCCGGCGCCACTGTCAACCAGATGTTCAATCGGACAGGTCATGAAGTTATAAGTATTGACTACAGGAATGATTGCCCATATTACGGCAAGCCATTTCCAATTGTCTATTCCAAATATCAGGAAAAACAAACTGGAAATCAAAATTGTTCCAACAGCTCCCCAGCAGTAAAACGAATGGAGAAGGCTCATAGTCGCCTCTTTGTTTTCAAATGGACAGGCCTCGATAATAGGACTGCAAAGTACTTCTATTAAACCACTTCCAATGGCATAAATGATGACACTGCATATAATTCCGATAAAAGGATCCGGTAGAAGATCAGGTAAAAATGCCAGTCCGATCAAACCCAGCGCAGCACAGAGTTCGGATACAACAATGCACACACGGTAGCCGATATAATCTACGAATTTGGCACAGAACAGATCGACCAGAAGTTGTGTGAGAAAGAAGAAAGTGGATATCAGAGCAATATTGCCAAGATCAATATGATATTCACTGTGAAATTTCAAAAAAAGAAGAGGTGCGAAGTTTGCTGTAACAGCCTGTGTGATAAAGCCCATGTAACAGGCAGTTTTCGTCTTATGATAATTCGT
>OCPR01001411.1_pt1 | contig 14838 bp, 7 predicted proteins | sample 1538611 | NCBI WGS metagenome assembly OCPR01 (sample SAMN04571711, study PRJEB22368) | human gut metagenome | biome: human gut; material: stool | host: Homo sapiens | place: Luxembourg | collected 2012-09-28
CCACAAACCTAACCCGTAGGGTGGTTCCCCACGCAGGGCCTAAAAATCAACCGAACAACGGCCATGTACACCCAAAAAAATTTATTCCCCAATAACCCACCATAGGGGGAGGGCCAAATCCGGCCCTCCCCCTGTGTATGATGGATTATCCCTCTATACCCTATTGGTGAATTGTAACATTGTTTTGCCTTGCGGCGGGCGCATCAGGCGCGGTTCTTCTTTTTCAGGCTCAGCAGCACGCCAACACCGGCCACAACCAGCAGCACACCAATGCCGCTGAACAGCAGGGTGCCGAAACCACCGGTGGTGGGCAGGTCGAAGCCCTTGCGGTTGATGATGGTAATTGGTGCATACGTATAATCGTCCTGGCCATTCTTGAAAGTAGTGGTCTTTACGTCACGCTTAATCAATTTGCCATCGCTAGAAAATTTATCGTTAACTGTCCAACTAGTAGCATAATCCACAGTCAAATTGGCATCAACAGGGCCGGAAAGCAAGTTATAGCCCTTATTTGTCATGGTTTCTACCAATTTGTACTCGCCATCGGGCAAACCATTGACAGTTGCGCAACCAGCATTTACACCCTCACCCGCGGTCGTAAGTGTGGTTACCTTAAACCACTTCGGCTCATTCTCAGCTTCTGTTGCATTCAACCCCAGTGCCTTGGCCTCTGTCGCAGTCAGGAACTTGCATTCCTTTATACCAAAGATAACAGTATCGGTCGTACCCTCTTTCAGTTTGTCAGTCTTTGCATCGTACTTCTTATAAAGGTCAAACGTTACACCATTCAGCAGTTTTTCAGTATTTCCATCCTGACCCTTTTTCAGGATACCAGTTTTGAAGGTATAAACAACAGCCTTATCATGGATTTCGTAGGGAGTATCATCCTCGCCATGCTTAATATCCGTCTTACGGGAGTAATCAAGGTGAGCTTCGTTCACATTGCCATCAGTGGTAGTGTCTGCGCCCGGCTGTAAAGTTGCAGTGTAAGTAATCGTGATGGTCTTACCGGCAGCTGCATTCAGGTTATCCTGGCTCGTTCCTGCTTTAAAATCAATCGTAATTTCAGAATTATTGCTATCAGAGGTATCTGTCAACGTGTAATCAGTATTCGCAGCAAAGGTTACATCTTGACCGTCTGCATTTTTACCGCTAATGGTAACACTGTTAATGTTATGCTTAAGCTGATTCTTGTTCATTGTATCAACAACTTTAAAGGTTTTCAGCTTTGCTACATTTTCAGGAACATAGATGGTCAGAGTATATTCAACGGTATCATCAACAGCATAGTCGGTATCGTTGCCTTCGTCAGTGCCTTTGCCATCATTACGCTTAGTTACGTCTTTCTCCAAATCCGGCTTATGGTTATAAACCGTCATGGTATTGTCATTGTTAATTACAAAATCGCTGTTCGGGGTAGCTCCATCCGGCGTTACAAGCTTACCTTGATCATTAATTTCAAACTCATATGCCACATTGTTGTTGATAATATAGCCGCTTTCCTTGTTTTCTGCATAGCCAATTTCCACAAAACGGTATTTACCCTTGAGCAAATTCTGAACGGTGATTTCGCCACTGCCATTTGTTGTAAACTCGCATTTGCCATTTACAGTATAATCATCGTATTTATCCTTGCTCGTTGAATTTTCGTTGTAGCGCTGCAACTTAAAGATAACATTCGGCAAATTTTCGATTTCATTTTCTTTACCGTCTGTCTTACCTTTCTTTACCAGCGTAATGTCACCTTTCGCGGAGCTGTTCTTCGGGTAAACAACAACATCATAGAGCCATTCCTTAAGCTGGTCTCCCGTTGCTTGCTCACCAACCTGAACTCTCGTCATAGGAATAGAAACAAGGAACGGATCCACGGGCTTTACAACGGAATCCGGCGTCGTTGTTTCGATAACCAGGTACATGCCAACGTTCAGGTCTTCAAACTTAACAAAACCATTAGCATCCGTTTTTCTTTCCGTTTTGCCGTCTTTACCTTTAACAGCTTTGTCAGCGATACCTTCTTTCAGATTTGCTGCGGTTTTATCGCCAGGAGTCTTAAAAAAGCTATCCGCTGTAACAGCATTATCATCACTAGCAGCTTCATAATATGCTACCAGCTCATCTGCCGTTTTAACCTGATAAATAGTAAAACCTGCATCTTTAAGCGGCGTAGCCTCATTCGGCACAGCCTGCTGCTCACCAGTTCCAGCTACAGAACCTGTCAATTCTGTGCTATGGAGATACTTATAAATGGTAATAGAGCCTTTTTTTGTTTTATCAATCGTACTTACGCTGGTTTTGATTTCAGGTGTTTGGGCATTGCCTTCGCCCTCGGCTGCCATTGCTGGCATGGCGCACAGACTGAGGGCCAGGGCGGCGCTCAACAGGCCTGTGAGAAAACGTTTTGCTTTTTTCATTTCAGTACCTCTTCTCTTAAAAAAATCATCATCGGATGGGCGGCGGGGCCGCCCGGCTTAGGGGGTCTGCATCAGCACGGCGTGCAGTGCGGGGCGTTGCAGCGGGGAAACGCTGCCGCGCCGCCCGCACTGTGCCGTGAAGAAAAAAGGAGGAAAAACTGGGCCGCTTGCCCACTTGGCTTAAGGCTGCGCCCTGCCGTAAACGGGCGCGCACTAGCGGGCTGTACCCTGGGGGTTGCTGGGTTTCCGGGGGATGGTTAATGTCGCCGGCCCCCTTTCCTGTTGTAGCGGAATGTGAATATCAACACCCCTGCCACCGCCAGCGGCATGCCGATCAGCAGCCACAGGCTTGGCGCGTCTGCACCCGTGTGGGGCAGCTCAGGCGTTTTACGGTTCAGAACGGTAAAGGTAACTGTGTAGCCGCTGGCTGCATCGCCCGTTGCTTTTTGGGCGGGACCATCGTCTATCTTGTACTTGCCGTCTTGGGTAAATTCGATATCAATCGACTTGGACAACAGGTTGTACCCCTCATGTGCCTTGGTTTCCGTCAGCCGGTATCTGCCGGGTTCCAGATCCTTGAACGGGTTATTTTTAATCTCGCCGTCCGTTCCGGTTGTACCGGTCAAATAATGTAGGTTGTCGTTGTTGTTGAATGTATAGGAAGTATCTACTTCCCACTGCGTTCCTCCAGTTTTTGCTTGCTTCAGCTTTTCCAGCTTGAACTCAACATCTTTCAAGAATACTTCTTCGCCCGCATTATTGGGTTCCGCGTCCTTCTTGATGATATCCAGTGCAAACTTCGGGTTCTGCAGCGTGTTGGTCAGCACAATCTTGCCGCTGCCGCCGGTGATGGTTCCATCGGTGGCTGTGGCTGGCGTTGTAGTTGCGCCGGTTTCGCTGTTCGTTTCGCTGTTTGCTGTTGCCTCAGCCGTTACAACATACGTTTTGCCGTCAATCGTAATGGTTCCGTCTTCCGCTGCCTGTTTAAATTCGCCCTTTTCTACCGTACCTTCCACAATGCGGTAAATATAGTTATTATCCGCACTGCCGCCAACCGGGTACTGATCCAGGTTGTTAAAGGGATACAGCCAGCCGTTATCTGTATGGTGAACCGTAACATATTTGCTGCCCGAGGTCGGGTAGTCAACAACATCCCACGGGGCATCCTCAGCACTGTTTGCCAGGCGGCGCTGGAGCTGGATGTAAATCTCGTTCGGCTGGTTCGTTGTACCAAGGACCGTATCATTTGCATCTTTCCAGAGCTTATCGAACTCAATGTTGATCAGTTTGCGCTGGGTGTTGGTAAAGATTGCGGTAAGTTCCGGATCTTCGCTCGCCACAATCACGCCTTCCACCATGGTGTTGCCGATCTCTTGGGCGGAATGGCAATTAGGCGGAACGGTTACGCTTTGCAGTCTGGATTTATCTTCCGGTGTTTCTTCCTCGATGGTATAGCGGGTGCCAACGGGGATGCCGGTGATGGTCACGGTGTGCTCTGGGTTGTTCCCATCGCTCATGTTGATCTCAACATACTTTATGATGTCCTTTTTTTCCAGACCCTCACCGCCAACATCATTAAAGGTAACTTTGAACTTGTAGGTGCCTTTAATGTTATCTACCTCACCAGCTGCGGCCTTCTTTTGGATTTTCAGCCCGCCGGTTTTGACGGTGTTGACGTATTTTACCTTTAGCTTTGTCAGCGTGGAGCTTGTTTCGTCCGGGTCCTTATAGGAGCGGAAGACGATGGTGTTGGTGCCGGGCTTCTCGTCCTTCGTGTAGCCATCATTCTTTACCCCATCTTCATCGACATAAACTTCCGTTCGGTCATCATCGGGGCCGTCGGCGGGAACCTTCTGCCCATCCAGCGACCTGGGCGTTCCGAATGTTACGTGCGAACTACTCGTACCCGTCGGCTCCGTCCAGGCAACCGCCTGCCCGTTCTCGTACACGGTCCATGTGGTGTCGTACAGGCTTTGGTTCAGTTCCTCTTTGAGCGAAATGTAGCTGCCGCGGCGGAACTGGTCGCTGAAGGTAACGGTTTCTCCATCTTCCAGAACAAAGCGTCCGTCATCGTCCACCAACTGGGTGTCGTTCTCCTTGGTGGAGGTGTACTGTGCGTTTATGGCGTTTTGCAAATGACCGCTTTGGACGGAGCCGTAATCCGGGATGTCCTTCTGATCGGTTGTAAAGCCGGTCATCGTTTTTGGCACCGCTTTGGGAATGAAGGTAAAGTTTCTGAAATAGATGTGGCGGCTATAATTATCGCCCACGCGGATGGTTTTGACGTTGCCGCTAAAATCGCCCTGCGCTTTCATCTTGTTCAGGTCCAGCTTTACGGTGACCCATTCGCCTGTCTTCACTTCGACCGAGCCATACGTTGCGCCGTTAATGCCTGATGTGCCAAGGCTGCCTTTTTGGACGGGGGTAGGTGTTTGATCATCCAGCAGTTCCAGATACAGGTTGTTGAGGGAAAGGTCACCTCCACCATCTTCTTTGGCAACGTAAACCTGGAACGTAAGGAAGCGCTTGTCTTTGATATTGATGGGGTCTTTCAGCGTCAGGATGCCATAACGTTTCTCACGCGCTGCACTGACGGGTTCCGTATCCGTATAGCGTGCGTACCAGTGAAGGACCTGTTCGTTTTCATTCCCGGGATCTGGCTTGGGGTTTTTATCCAACCTGAAAATGTAGTCATCTACCTTATCTGGGGTTGCGGGTTCAATCTTGTTTTCTTTCGCAGTCAAATTCACCTTTTCGGTATCGCTTAGATTCGGTTTAGCGGCCTCTTTTTCTCCATAATGGGTTGCCTGGTTCTGGATGGTGAAGTTGAAGATTTTCTGGTTTTTAAAGCAGTTTCGGAAGTCATCATCAGTAACGTTTTTCAGATCGACCACTTTTTGAACCTGCAGCTCGTTATTATCCGGGAAGTTGAACGCCACCGCCATGTTGGACTCCCACATACCGCGTTCCATATAGTACATGGTAAGGGTGTGCTTTTTGCCTTTGTCGAGTACTAGAGGAGTGTTTTCCGCTACAAGAGGAATGCTTTTCTCGTAGAAAGAGATTTTCTCGCCATTATATGTTACGGTCTTGACAGCGCGATTGCTATTTGTTTCATCTTTATCATTATCTGACGTTCCGCCTTTTTTGACCCTACTGACATAGGCTGTTACACTATTACTTTTTTTATCGCCTGTCTCGCCAAATTCCAGCAGGCCGGAAACCTTACCATGGGCGCCGCCAACGTCAAGCGCCAGCTTGCCATCAATGAATACCCAAACGTCATCGTCGCCGGAGAAGAAGAACTTGATATTGGTGGAAATGGGTTTCCCGTCGCTACCATTTTCTTTGGTTTCCACCATACCGTTATCCGTCAGGGTAAAATCCATCTGCAGCTTGGTGCCAAAGCCGTAATTGTAGGTAGAAGCCCGGCCCTCCGTTGCGGTTTCGTTGAACGGGAAGTAGCCATAGGAACTTACATTCTCACCATTTTTGTTTATCGTTTTTTGTGCGGAGGTAGCATCAAGATTGCGTGACCGTTCTCGGTTCTCTTTGCTTGATTTCAGGAAATATTGCTCTGTGTTGGAATCCTGCTTCAGGTACAGGGTCGTATCCTGGCTGTCAAAGTACCAGTAATCAACGCCCTTATCCTCATCAAAAATCTGTCTCTTGGTAAAGGGGAACGCAACATTGTCGTACACATCGCCAAGCTTTGCCTTTTTGCTGTTGGTGCCGCTCAGGAACTCTTTGTTGAAGTGCGGTTCTACTACTTTTGTATCCTTCAGTGTATCCTTCAGCAGCGGCTCACCTGTTGCATCACTTGTGGAGGTATGATCTTCGACCAGGCCTTGGTAGGCATAGTCATAACGTGTACCATTTCCATCTTCATTGATTGTGGAGTTATTGATTGCCATGAAGCGATTTTTTTTATCGAAGTCGCTATTAAACCCCCAAAGATTCAATGCAGCACTAATCTCCTCAAACTTAATTCCCCAGTTTGAATAAGTAGGTTGGAAATGACCGGTATAAATCGGATATTGCGCATTGCAGTTCCTGTAATAATCACTTAATGCGCTGTCAAATTGGCGGAACACGACCCAGCTTCTTTGACTTGCAAAGCCGCCTTTTTCTCCCGGTGTATAATATGTACTATTATACTTATCTCTATTATTCCCATTTAGTTCATAGTCTGTATAATAGTCATACAGCGTACTGGTAACATATTTTGTCTTTGCTTCTTCCGTAAAATTATCGGATGCAATATCTACTACTTTAGTGCCAGTATTTTTCCACGTTTCGGCACGCGAGGTATCTTTTGGAGCCCAGTAGCCGCCACGCTGGCCATTGCTATATACTGCATCGTCATTCGTATCCGCATAGAAGCACTGTTCCGTTTTCTGATAGTCTGAAGGGATGGTTTCCCAACCTGTACTGTTGCCGCAGGTTGCAAGGCTACTATTGTCACTCAACGGATACGAAGCGAATACGATTTGGGTATAGCCATCCGGCACATCTGCTACATAGTAATCTGTGCCCTCAATCCGGCTCATTGTGCCGTATTTGCTTTCTTGGCCATCTCCTTTTAAGCCGTAGTAAACCATACTTTGATTGGCTTTGGGGATTGAATAGTCGCCGGTATCTCCCGTCAATGCCATCTTTGAGAAAGTAGCATCGTAATAGATACGGAAAGAGTTTTCTATACCCCATCTTACGTTGTCTGCGTCAGTATAGATAAAGCAGTTACTTGTTTCACTGTATATAAAGGATTCTTTATCATTACCACTAACAGATTCGTTATAGAAGTTATAGTATTTGCTTTTGCCGCCCTCATTCCATGTAAACTGAACATAAGAGCATGCCACGTTTGGGATGGTAAAAGTAACGAATTTTCCCTTAGGAACAGGTTTAGCTTCTGAGCCATCATCAACCGGTTTTAAGTTTCCATTTTCATCAGGGATATAGAAATTTGCCTTTACGTTCGTCAAATTAGCTGTACTGCGGTTTTCGAACTTGATGGGTTTGCCTGCATAGTATGTATGACTCGTCAGGATGGAATCGTCTGTCCATTCACCTTTAGTTGGATCGGCATTTTTAGTTGGATCATACATTTTGTTATTGTAGGAGTTTATAGGTTTCGGTTCCGACTGCTTTAGCGTAATCTGTGCTGTCCATGTACCATTCCTGTATAACTGGAACTGTATTTCTTTAAATTTCTCTCCTTTTATATCTTTACAATTTTTAACGGCATAAATCTTATGTCCATTTGTTTCCCATCCAGTCGGCTCCATTGTATGCGACTGCCAACAATCACCAGTAGGATATGCATTAGTATTTACATTAAACCTAATTTCATCGGAATCTAAAACGGTCACATCTTGGTTTTTATCATTTGGCATCGTATTCGGAACGACAAAGTAAACCGTGAATCCTTCTGCCGCTCCCCCCTCACTAACTGCCTGCACGTTATCCACGCTTTTTGCGGCGTACATCTTCTGCGGCTGTTCGGTCGGTTCCGGGGTGGCGGTGGGGGTCACGGTCGGCACAGGGGTGGCCGTTGCGGTGGCTGCCGGTTCCGGGGTCAGGGCGGGTTCTGCCGTGGGCTCCGGCGTTTCGGTCGGGGCGGGCTGCTCCGGCTCGGCGCTTTGTTCCGATTCCGGGGTGGCGGCGTTCTGCTCCGGCAGAGCGGTATTCTCCCCGGAGGCCGTTCCCGGCTCATCCTCCAGCAGCTCTACTTCGTCAGGTGCGTCGGGCAGAAGATCCACCTCGGCGTATACAGGCAGGGCCATTGCCATAACCAGGCAAGCGGTGACAAGCAGCGCTGTCAGCCGGCGCGCCCAACCTGTTGTGTTTTTCCCTGTTCTATTCAATCTGCTCACTCGCCTTTCGCGCTGGCTTGATGAAAGCACATTGTTCCACAGGGGATCCCTGTGGAACAATAAAAGAAGTCAGCTTCTTTTACTTGCGCAACCGTTGCCATGTTGTTTTCAAAAAAATTACGCATCGAGTCTTCTCATTGCGCATTTACTTTTCAGTGTTAAAGTATAGCACCTTTATACCAGAAAGGCAATACAATCCACGTAAATTCCTGTTTTTCAGCACTTTTACTGATTGCGTTTTCCTCCAATTATACAATGTATTCAAAGCCTTTGTATAATTTATTCCTAATTTTCTTTTTGGCAGCGGTCCCTTTTATATACTTTGACCGCGCGTTTATGATCCTCTGCGCACACAGAGCGCAACTTTGCGGCAAAATTCGCCTTTTTTGTTGCATTTCCCTGTTTTTGCGCAATTATTTGTTTCGCATGCGCCTGTTTTGTGGCGGGGGCTGGCGGCTGGGTGGGCGCCTTGTGGGAGGGATGGCAGGTTTGCGGCGCACGGTTCCCGTTTTTTTGCGGCGCGATGAGTACACCGCGCCCCTGCAAACGGTTTGCGGTGTTTGCGGCGGCGGGTGTGTGTTTGGTGGATTGCACGCCCGCTAACGGGACGCCGTTCTCCCTTTACAACGGGGTGCGGGTTTGCTGCAGATATGCCATTCGCTTTTTTGTCCCCCCTGCCCTGCCCCTGATTCCCGGTTTCCCATTGCCGATCTCTATTTGCGCCAGCTCCTGAGGTGCCTCTGAGAGCAACGAAAATAGCGGATCTTTCGCAAGCACAGAATCCGGCTGCGTTTACTGAAACAGACGAGCTTTTTCTTTGTTTTCAGATACACCTCCAGCTCCCTGCTTTCAATCTATCCTGTGTAAACTGCAACCCCTCACGCGCCATTCTGTGCGGCACTTACCTTATAATATAGGGGTGCTACCCTGTGTGAATTTGCAACTGATCTATTTGAAGCAGCTGTGAGCTGTTGCAATTTTGCACAGGGTATTGCCCTCATTCTGTGCCGAACATTCCCGAAACGTGTTGGAAAAGCGCACAGGATTGCCTTGTTTCCCTATGCCGCTTACCGTTGGAAAAACGCACAGGTTACCCCCGGAACAGTTGCATTTTACACAGGGTATTCCCGCTCCCCTGCCCCGCCGTGACCGCGTACCTGTTGGAAAACCACACAGGATAGGCCCGTTCCCCGTGTTGCAATTTACACAGGTTTGGCTGTTTTTGGCTTATTTGCAACTTTACGCAGGTTGCTTTCCGCACAGGAAAATGGTGGTGGAATGCACAGGCTGCAGTTGGTTGAACACACAGGTTTGCGTTGTTAAATTACACAGGCTCTACCTATTACTAATATAGAACTAAACATCTAAGCCATAATAACAACCAGAGGTAAGCCGGGAGATGGGGGAGAACGGGAAAAAATTGGTGTTGCCATTCCATCAGGTTACAGAACCCTGAAACAGCAGGACAGAAAAGCACAATAAAACCCTGTGTAACCTGCACCCGGGCTGCAACCCCCACAGGATATATGGCAAACCACAACGCGGGTGTTGCATTTTGCACAGGGTAATGACGGTGAAACCCTGTGTAAATTTGCAATTCTTGCGCTGGACAACAGGATGTGCTATAATGTTTAGCATGATGTGCGTGACCACCCGGGATACAGCAACCGATATAGGAGGCCCCTGCTTATGGCGGCAAGTAAACAGAAAAAAGATGATCCGTTTGTCGTTACGTTTGAAGAACGCGGGGACCAGACCATCGTTCGCAAATCCAATGACCTTGTACAGATGACGCGCAACAACCTGACGCTGAGCCAGCAGCGCCTGATGCTGCATATTTTTTCGATGATTAAGCCGGAGGATACGGACCTGCCCTCTTATGAGCTGAGCATTTATGATTTTATCAAGATGACCGGCATGGACCCGCACAGCGGGGCGCTGTACAAGCAGGTGCGCAAAAATATTGAGGAGCTGGCCAACGCGCCCATCCAGTGGATCAAGAATAACGGAACTTCTACGGTGGAAACATTCCGCTGGATCGATAAAGTGCGCATTGATGAGGGCCGCGCGCGCATGACCATCACGCTGGATCCGGTGCTGAAACCGCACCTGGTGCAGCTGAAAACCCTGTATACCACCATGGATGTGACCTACACCATGCTGATGCGGTCCACCTATTCCATCCGCATTTACGAGCTGTGCAAGAGCTACCAGAGCCTGTACCTGAAAAAGAAAGCGGCCGGGGAACCGCTGGTATGGAACCTGAGCATGCTGTATGAACAGCTTTCGTATACGGCCAACCGATGGTCGGATTTCCGCCGCCTGGCACTGGAAAAGGCAAAGGCGGAAATTAACGAAAAGACGGATATTATTTTTAATTACGATGTGTACGAAAAAAAAGGGCAGAAGGTTCTTTCGCTGGTGGTAACGATTGACCCGGTGGATGATGCCGCTGCACAGGCCAACCTGGACAGCATCAACAGCACAGTGCGCAAAAAGAGCAAAAAGAAGGGCCGCCCCACCGTGGCGATTGAGGATTCGCTGCTGGATGACCCTAGCGTGATCACCTTTGATTATGTTTCGGCACCGGAAACAACGATCCCCTATTCCTTTGGACGCCACCGCACCGAGCTGCGGGAGGAAATTGTTGTGAAAGCGCGCATGGATCAGCTGCGCGCGGAGATTACGCCCGAAGAGCTGCACGCGGTGGAAGTGATCATTGATGTGTTGGCAGATGCCTGCTGCACCATCCAGGCAGGCGATGGCGAGCAGGACGGCGGCAACAAAACGGTGTTTGGAAAGATGAATGCCATCATCCTGGATTGTGGCGGGCTGACCAGCCGGTGTGGCACCCCGCTATGCACAGGAAATCATTCCCCGGTCGCAGACGATGCGCAGCCCGGCGCGGTACCTGAACAAGGTGCTGCGCGAGGATATGGATAACTACCGCATTTATATTTTCCGCAAGGCAAAGCCGGCAGCAGAACCCAAAGAGGAGCTGTTGGAAGCGGAGTACCATGTGATGGACGAGCCGGTGCAGCAAACGATGCCGGAGCCTGAGCCGCCCAAGGTAGAGCTGATTCCCGAAACGATTGTAAAACGGCAGGATATGCGAAAAGAGTTTGCAAAGTTTGTGGATGATGGATACCTGGAAAAGACGTTGACGAGCGGCCAGCGCGGCGCTTACCACGAAATTTACCGCCACCTGGCAGCGCGGTGCGTGCCATCGCCTTCCAGCCTGCGCAATGGGCTGAAAGACGAAATGCGGCTGCATTACCTGGCCTGCATGAATGAAGTGATTGAAAAGTATGGCAGCCTGACCCCGTTGATGGAAGCTATGGCGCATGAACTGGACTTTGATGTGTTCTGGGCAAAGGCCGCCAAGGACCCCAACGTGAATAACCCGATGGGGCTGTTCTACCACATTATCGAAGAACGCGCGCTGAACCCGATCGGCACCATAATGAACGACCAGGCACAACGGCAGAAGGTTGCCGCCAAGGAAAAAGGTGAAAAAGATAAGTGGCACAACGAAAGCTGGATGGATGCTTTTGAGGAAGATATCCCGGATGACAGCGAAGAGTAATTGAGATGAAGCGGAGCGGAACATCCGGGAGCGCTATTATAATAAGGTAAGTAGCGGCTGGCAGATTGCTGGCCGCTGCTTTTTTGTTGGGGTGCAGCTGAGAAATGGAAATATCCGGCGTTTTTTGATTTCAGATAGAGCTTGGGATAATGGGTGAGAATGAAGGCAGGTGAGCGGGAATGCCTGGATGAAGTGAAGAAGGATGGGAAGGAAAAGCGGCAGAGAAAAAACGTGAACAGCAACGAAGAGATGCCTGCATAATATTCGTCAAAATATCCGTTGACACACGCGAAGCATATGATATAATAGAAGCTATAACAGCAACGAAGAGATGCCGCACGGCATGGGGTACCCGTTTTTGCAACCCGCGGTATTGCCTTAGATTAAGATGCCGGCGTGCGGTACCGCCAAAAGAACCGAACAAAAGGCAAAGATTAACCGACAGCAACGAAGAGATGCCTACACAAAGGCGCTCGCAAGGAGGAAAACAATGGGATATTGTATCTCAGTCTGCATTGAAAAAGGCGGCGTGGGAAAAACCGTTACCGTCTGCAACCTGGCGGCGCTGATGGCGCAGGACGGCAAGCGGGTGCTTGTGGTGGATATGGATGCCCAGGGCAACTGTACCTATACCCTGACGGGCGCCCGTGTAACCGATAATACTTTTGACCGCGCTGGCGTGTATGATATGTTCCGTGCCTATGGCATCAGCGGCACGCAGAACTATATTTCCCGCACGCAGTTTGATAATATTGATATAATTCCGGCAAATGGCAACACCCCAATGGCGGCCAAGCAGCTGCAAATCCTGGAACAGTCCGAAAGCACCAGTATTAATATGTTTTTGGCCATGTGCCTGGCACAGGTTGCCGGCGAATACGACTATATTTTGATCGATACCCCGCCGTCCCGCGATGTAATGGTGACCAACGCCCTGATGGCCAGTGACTTTGTGCTGATCCCCTGCGTGTGCGATGACTACAGCCGTGACAGTGTGTACCGCACTGTGGCCATGTGCCAGCAGTTGGAGCACGATGAGGGCGAAAAAATTGATGTTTTGGGCATTATCCTGACTATGGTGGAAAAAACTGCCCTGACCGAAGTGATCCGCAATGAACTGCGGGAAAGCCAGCTGGGCAGCAAGCTGTTTGCTGCCGAAATCCGTAAGGGACAGGCTGTAAAGGATAGCACCCGCCTTGGTGCGCCGGTTGTGCTATGTGCGCGCAGCAGCAACCCGGCAAAGGATTATGCAAAGGTGTATGCCGAGCTGAAAACGCGCATTGAACAGGAGGCAGAGTGATGGCAAGCAAACTGGACCGACTGCAGAAGAAAGGCTTTAAAGTAAACGAAGCAGCGTTAAGTAAGATCGCGCGCGGCGACCAGGAGCCGGGCGGTGAATACAGCGAGATCAATATCAATGATATTGAAGAAAACCCGGATAATGCCCTTTACCGTGAGCTGGATACCGAGGAAGATATTGCGCTGCTGGCCGATGATATCCGCCGCGCGGGGCTGTTGCACAACCTGGTTGTGTTCCCTAAGACCGGTTTTGGCGGAAAATATGTGCTGCTTTCCGGCGAGCGCCGCCTGCGTGCGCTGCGCCTGTTGGTGGAGCAGGATAAACGCGAGCAGGAAGAAAAACAGCTGCCCAACCGCATGAGTGAATGGCAGAAAGTGCAGTGCAAAGTGGTGCGCAACTTGACGGAAAACGAAAAAGTTGTGTATATTGACAGCGCAAACCTGCAAGTGCGCGGCGGCATCAGCAATGAACGTGTGATGCGCCAGGCGGCGGCGCGTTTTGTGGAAAACCTGCAGAAAGCACCGTATAACCTGAGCGCAGCGGAAGCGAAAAAAGCGCTGAAAGAGGTCAGCCCGCTGAATTCCCGCACGATTGATAAGGCGCTTTCGATTCAGAATGATCTCAACCCTGACCTGCGCCGCTTGCTGGATGAGGAATTCCTGAACCGAGCCGAGTGCGAAACCTATCTCCGCCTGACCCTGGAAGAACAGGCCCGTGCAGCCGCAGTGTTTTTGAAAATCGCAGCCCTTGACCCACGCAGCCATGAGCGCCGCGCCATTAAGGACGCATTGACCACCGCCATGTTGGATGTAGCAGTGGAACGCCGCAGCATGCAGGAGCGCGAGAGCGTATTTGCAGCAGCGTTGCAAAATGCACAGGATGCAATCGGTCAGGCCAAGACGCAGGAAAACAAGGCGGCGGCAGTAGATAAAGACCACAACTTTATTTCGGCCAAGCTGCCTACCACGGCCCGCAAACTGCGTAAAATTGCAGCGGCAAAAAATATTGAAGTTAAGATCCGCAGTTATACGGCAGAGGACCGCAAAGCAATGTCGGACCAGATGCAGGAGCTGATTGCGGCAGCGCAGGAGCTGAAAGCACTGATTGATGCTGTGGAATAATCCAGATCCACGAAAGCAGCAAACAACAAAAATCCATGTAAATAGGAATACAGGAATCCACGATATGAAACAGCGAATTGTCATCCGGCTGCACCTGGCTGTGCGGGCAGTGCTGCAAAGCGAAGCGGACTGGCGCGGCACGCGGCTGGGCACCCTGACATCGGAGCTGATCCATGAACAGGCTGCGAAAGCGCGCCTGTGCGGGGTGCAGAATTACGAATTGAACCCCGTCAGCAGCCGCTATGTTCCCGTTACAAACGGGACAAAATATAAGCAGACATCTGGCCTGGAGCAGATCTCCATCTATCTGAACGATGAGGATATGCAAACCCTGAAAGAGCTGGCACTGGCCAACGATAGTGTGCGTGTGATCAACGGCAGGCAGGCAATCACCTACCGATATGTTGTTCCCGGAATGCTGCTGAACGACCCGGTGTTTACGGGGCTGACAGAGCAGAACAGCACGGCAGGGTAAGCACTTCAAAATCTTGGGAAATACCGCATAATTCTAAGTGCCGATACGGCGAGCAAGGTGCGGCAGCTG
>OCPR01001419.1_pt1 | contig 14720 bp, 8 predicted proteins | sample 1538611 | NCBI WGS metagenome assembly OCPR01 (sample SAMN04571711, study PRJEB22368) | human gut metagenome | biome: human gut; material: stool | host: Homo sapiens | place: Luxembourg | collected 2012-09-28
GAATGTGGAGACAACACAGCTGGCTGATACACAGAAAACCGCGATCCAACCGGGTTGTTGAAACAACAAGACCAAGGGTTTTGTATTAAGGTTTTGCTATGACACCGGAACTTTGTGAGAGGTTTGTGAGTTACAACGTCTGCTAAAATAATCTTATCCATTCTTTTCACCCTTCTTTTATCAAAATCTTTTTTATCTGTTCTATAATTTTCTCAGGAACACTATCATCTATATTCATAAGTTGGCTATACATTCGGACACCTTGATATGCGAATACAAGTAAATCAAAAACCCCAGCAATGTCTACTTGGTTAAATTCTTTGCGAGATATGCCATATTGTATTAAGGCATCCCAAGAATTGAATGAAGCTTTATACTGTTTTATTAAGAGATTATCGTTCCCCTCTATTTTCTTTCTGCTAAAATATTCATAAATTGCTATACTTAATGAGCTTTCACTATCAATCATTTCATCTCTGTACTTTTGAAGTATTTCATCTAAAATTTGAGGCGCGGGAATTTTTGCCTCCATTTTTTCTTTAAAACTATTATTCTGGGCAACTAAAAATGTTTCTATTATCTCTGAAAAGATCTGGTCTGTACTATCATAGTGGCGATACAATCCACCTCTACTTAAGCCAGTTATTTCACAAATATCTTTCATGGTTACATCTTTAAACCCTCTAATTGCAAATAATTTATATGCCTGCTCTTTGATAAGACGCTTTGTCTCGATTCCTTTTTTGCTCATGTTCTTTGCTCCTTTTTTGCGACACGAATGTTTCTAAACACATTATGCGACATAAGTATCGCTTTGTCAAGATGGATATAAATAGTTTGATATATGAAGTAAATAAGGCAAAGAGATGTTTCAGGAATTAATTTTTGAGACATCTTTTTTTTCAAGCAGAAAAATGGCAGGGAAACTCCATATGTAGCTGATACTTTTCTTTTGAGCTTGCAGGTGAAAGTTTTTTTGTATTATAATATGAAAAGAAGGTTTTCTTATATTTACAGAAAACCAAACCTCTGTCGGAATACATCATTTACAAAAAACCAGAAGAAACATCACCAGATATCATAGTAAAAAACAGCATAAGAGGAGAGTAATAATTTGAGTCAAATACCTGCAATTGTTGATTATCTGAAAGAATTAAATATATTATCTGTAATAGTCAGGATACTTCTTGCCATTATCTGCGGAGGAGTTATAGGAATTGAGAGAAGACGGGCTCACCAGTCCGCAGGAATGAGAACATATATGTTGGTATGTATGGGTGCAGCTATTGTCATGGCAACGGGACAGTATATGTACGACACTTTCAAAACCGGAGATCCTTCCCGGCTTGGAGCCCAGGTGATCAGCGGTATTGGTTTCCTGGGTGCCGGAAGTATTATCACCTCCGGAAAAACGAAAGTAAGAGGCTTGACAACCGCAGCAGGATTGTGGGTTTCGGCCTGCATTGGTCTTGCCTTGGGCATTGGATTCTACAGTGCAGGTTTGATTGCTACGCTGGTCGTTTATCTTATCATGGCGCGACTAAAAAGACTGGAGTATCGATTTCTGGTAGATGATATTTATTTGGAAATTTACTTGGAGTATGACGATGCGCTTTCTGTTTCTGATATCGCACAGCAGGCTGAAAGAAACGGCCTGAAAATCGAGGAGGTGCAACATGGAACCAAAGGAAAAGGATTCCAGAAGGCATTGATCACTTTCAGAAATACCCAAAATGAAAGCAGGGATCATGTCCTGAAAATACTTGAGCATGTGGAAGGCGTAAGGTACGTAAAATACATATATTAATGTTGATCTGCGCCCAATGCTTCTTCCTCAGATAAGATTTTTTTCGTATCAGAAACTCCATCTTAAAATTTCTGCTATATTTTCCTTACCAAAGAGATTTTTCTTGCGCCATCTTGAAGATCTTTTTGGTAATGCTAACATACGGAGCTGCCAGCTACAGCTCCGCGGATTTTCTCCTTCGTGTTTCCGCGGCTCTGACCTATGGAGGTTGGGGCTGCGGATTTTGTTTGTTGAGAAGGGGAAAAAATTATGCTATGATACAAAAAATGTAGGAAAGGATGGATAACTATGGATGATAAAAGGATTGCCGCAGCAGAACATAAACACCTCATTCCTCTGGACAGGATCAACGGATATGATGTCCGTCCCGGTTTCTACGGGATCAATGGGGCAACCGCCCTCAGGGAGGGTGTAAATTTTACGGTCTGTTCCGTGGAGGCAACAGACGTGGAACTACTTCTGTATCACAGAGGAGAAAAAGAGCCGTATGCGGTTCTTCCTTTTCCCAAACATTACCGGATCGGTGGAGTGTATTCCATGTTCGTTTTTGGACTGGATATCTTTGATTTCGAATATGCCTATCGGGTAGATGGTCCATATGAGCCCAAAAAAGGTCTTATTTTTGACAGATCAAAGCCGCTTCTGGATCCCTATGCAAAAGCAGTCACCGGTCAGAGTGTATGGGGCGAACAGCCTAATCAGGACCATGAGTACCGGGCAAGAGTGGTTGTCAATGATTTTGACTGGGGCGATCATGTGGATCCGGTCAGACCGATTGAAGATCTAATCATATACGAGCTTCATGTCCGCGGATTTACCAAAGACCCTTCCTCCAATGTCGCTCATCCTGGCACCTTTGTGGGAATCCGGGAAAAAATCCCCTATCTCAAGGATCTGGGGATTACCGCTGTGGAATTAATGCCTGTATTTGAGTTCGATGAGACTATGGGAAAAAGAGAGGTTAACGGCCGGACTCTTCTGGACTACTGGGGATATAATCCGGTAAGCTTTTTTTCCCCGAACACCAGTTATACAGCCAAAAAAGAATTCAACCGGGAAGGGGATGAGCTGAAAGACCTGATCAAAGATCTGAATAGCAACGGTATCGAAGTGATTCTGGACGTTGTTTTTAATCATACGGCAGAAGGAAACGAAAATGGCCCCTTTTTCTCATTTAAAGGATTCGATAACCGCATCTATTATATGCTGACTCCGGAGGGCTGGTATTATAATTTCAGTGGATGCGGAAACACACTGAACTGTAATCATCCGGTAGTGCAGCAGATGATCCTTGAGTGCCTGCGGTATTGGACGATCGAATATCATGTGGACGGTTTCCGGTTTGATCTGGCCAGCATTTTGGGGAGAAATGAAGACGGTTCTCCTGCAAGCCAGCCTCCGCTTCTGAAAAATCTTGCGGAAGATCCGATCCTTCGGAACGTAAAACTGATCGCAGAAGCCTGGGATGCCGGTGGGCTTTATCAGGTTGGCAGCTTTCCGGCCTTTTCCCGTTGGGCGGAATGGAATGGTAAATACCGGGATGACATGAGGAGTTTTCTGAAAGGAGACTACTGGTTTGCCGAAGCAGCAGCAAACAGGCTCATCGGATCACCGGATCTGTATACCGGACAGTACAAAGGATATGCATCATCCATTAATTTCCTTACCTGCCATGATGGATTCTCTCTTTGGGATCTCTACTCCTACAATGAAAAGCATAATGAGGACAACGGCTGGAACAACACTGACGGAAATGATGACAATCGGAGCTGGAACTGCGGAGTGGAGGGCGAGACAGAAGATCCAGAAGTCCTCAGGCTTCGCTTCAGAATGATAAAAAATGCCTGTGCAGTACTGATGTGCAGTCGTGGAACTCCCATGTTTCTTGCAGGAGATGAGTTTGGCGATACCCGTTTTGGAAACAATAATCCATATTGTCAGGACAACGAGATTTCATGGCTGGACTGGAAACGGCTGAATACGAATCAGACACTATATCAGTTTTTTAAAAAGATGATCCAGTTTCGGAGGGCGCATCCGGCAATCCGAAATAATCTGGCTCCTTCAGATACCGGCTTTCCGGCAGTAAGCATCCATACAAACCAGCCACGGGATAACTCCATCAATCAGGAAACAAAATGTCTGGCAGTCTGCTATGCCGGAAAGATTGAGCAGGGAGAGGATCTGGTATATGTAGCGTTGAATGTATATTGGGAAAAACAGCGATTTGAGCTTCCAAAGCTTCCGAATGCCTATGAGTGGAAACGTTTTATAGATACTGCATTGGACGAGGCAGACGAAGTAACAATTACCGAATACTGGCTCCAGCCTCGTTCTGTGGCAGTATTTATCGGTACACGAACGGAAATATAGTTTTTCACAAATTTTCTCTTTCATTTTTTTAATCTAAAATGACTAAAGAAGAATCATTATTTGATACAGAATCTGATTAAGAACAACTTACTTCATAGCAGAAAAAACCTTTATAAACCTCCACGGAATTTCCGCGGAGGTATTTTTTTGCGAAACTAAGGCCCAGCGATACACCGTATCTTATAGCGTTTTCTTATTTTGTTGTGCTTCTGCGGAAAGCAAGCACAATGATTTAGCAAGCTTAATGATTAACATAATATTTTTACGGTAACCTTAGCAGGATTTCTTGTCCTACGATATTGTCTGCGGCTCCTGCTATGCCGCGGATTTTTTTCAATTTTTAGTCAATTTTTAAACAATGACAGAGAATAATACTGTTTTGTCTTACAAAAAAGTGAATTCGAATTCACTTTTTTCAGGTGATCCAGCAGGATACCTGTAAAACAGATTTGTCATATTGTGTTTGAACAGGAAGTTTTCGTATGAAAATCCGGCTCAATAAATAAACTCTATATTAATCATGAGGAGGTCTGGTAGAAAGGAGGAGAAATAGACTGTTCTATGCCAGGCAGAGGAAAGGCCCGTACATTGACGGAAATCCTCACAAGGTAGTATAATCAACTATAACAACACGAAAGGAGAAAGTCTTGGAATGTCTAAGGCAGATTCAATAAAAGATATACGTTTTAAGCTAAGAAAATTATGTGATATAACCGATGAATTAGTGGAGAATTTAGCCAAACTCCATGATTCTGTACATAATGGCAGTTTTATCCCGGAAGCATTGAACCAGAAGATGACCGGCAGTCTCCGCAGCATCAGCCAGCTGCAGACAGAGATCTTCCAGGAATATACTTCCCTTGAGATAGGAGATCTCCCGGACTATATCGAAGAGATGGAAACTGTTTTGTCAGAATATCAGAAAAAGCTGGAAGAACAGGAAAGATATCAGGAAGCTGTCCGTTTCTTTTTCTCCCTGCATTCTGATGACAAAGAGATCGAGGACCTTTTAGACGCAAGAAAAGAACAATTAAAACAGATTAGTTCTATAAAAGATACAGATAGCCTGCTGCCATACCTGTTACTAAAACAGGTATTTGAAGAAACAAATATGCAGAAAAAATTTACCCTGATGTACCAGCTCCCGCAGTTTTTCGAGGAAGCCATCTTTACCGGGATCGGCTGTGGAAAGATCATGCCCTCCGCGGAGAAAAAGTTTGATGCGTCCACTGATGTAAAGGCTGGTGAGGCAAATATATCCGATATACCAGAAGAAATAGAAGATAGCGCCCCGGATCCGGTTTCAGAGGAGACAGCAGCTACGCTGGTTTCAGAGGATGAGACTAAAGATGAGTGGAAAGAACTTGGGATTGAAAACCCGTCCCTTGTATGTCATAAGGAACAGCCGGAATTACTGACAAAAAAAGATTCTCCGAAGGCTAAGGATAAATTCGGAGTAAGCAAATTCAAGGGAGATATGAAAAAACAGCTCTGTTTGCATAAATTAGACTGCCTGATCGAGGCTGTGAACGGAAGCATATATACCAAGGAATCCATGGCCATAAACCATAACCAGCAGGAAGGTTTTTTTGATCTGGCTACAGACAAGCTGTACCAGATGGGGTATCTTACCAGATACTCTGTGAACGGAATGGAAGAGTTTTATACCCTCTCGTCCAGAGGAGAGAAAGCTTTTTCTACAAAAGAATCTTTTTCATTCATCAAAGACCTGACTCCCGGACTTGAAAGCAACCCACTGTCTGGAAGAGAAGAGATAAAGGATACCACAAATGCAGCCATCAGCCGCATCCTTCTTTCCGACTGCTATAAAAAAATAATACTTATCGATCCTTCTTATACTTTTTTAAAAAGAAAGCTTTTTGTATTAAACGATGCCTTTATATTAACCCTTCCTTTAGTAAAAGACGAATTAACAGTTTTTTTTGTCGGGATCGTAACAGAACACATAGACACGTTCAGAGATATCCGCACAAACATCAAAAAGATCTCGGAATCATATACCCCGGATTTCCTGATCGTGATCGAACCTGACAGGGATATGGCATCTAATATCGCAGATTGGATCGAAACCTTTTCCAGTATCGCCACCACAGTGGGATACTGCGTGTACCATGAGGATGATATGTTTGATATTACAGGGAATCCCCTGGAAGTCCGTTCCTTCAACGAAGCATATATGGAGGACGAGACGGATGACTGTGAAATCTTCCCTGAAGAGGACGAAGCAGATGTTTTTGCAATTCTGAATGATATAGAGGAGGATGTTCCAGATGATATAGAGGAAAATGTCCCGGATGAAGAAACGGAAGTCTTGGAGGTATCAGATCAGACAGTACTTCCTGTATATCTGGAAATGCTCGCATCCGGACAATATTATGCGGCAGCCGCATATCTGAAGGCACTCTCAAATGAATCCCCTTCTTACCAGTCTGTTTACCGACAGACTGCTTATGCCCTGAACGATCCCATGGAAAACTGCAGCTACAATTCCGACACGGTCATGGATGTCTACACCATCCCCGTATCCGATTACTTCCTGCTTTCTGCCGTAATCAGGACGTATTTTTATGACCAGTTTAATTATGACTATTCCCTCCCGCAGCTTCAGGCTACGGTGTCCAGAAACAGCGTTTTAAAAGAGTTCCGTTTCGTAGAAGAAATTCTGTATATGCTGTTTGAGTTTAAAACGACTTATCACACCGGCATGGACCGGTATGCCGATTACCGGAAGAAAGACCAGAACGTCTTTGAAGCACGTATGGATCAGATCAGACATGAGGCAAAAGGATATCTGGATAATTACTGCTCCGGCTTCCAGAAGGAAAATGCCTCCCATAAAAGGTTTATTGAAACATACAAGCTGATATTAGGTCCAAAGAGTGATCTTTGTGAATACCTGAAAGCAGTTTCTGAGGACAGCCGCGAGATGTTAGAAATGCTGGAAGACTTTCTGGCTGAAAACTATGTAAAGGACAAAGCCTCCATTTGCGAGGAGAATATAGATCCGAGTAAAATCGACTGTGCACTTGACAGATTCTGGAACAAAGCTACCGATAACATCCGCCTCCTGAAAAGATCCTCTGATCTCATGAGCAGCCTGCGGATGAACCTGTTTAAAAAGGTGCAGAAAGTAGTACGCATTCTGTGTAATTACGTCTTTTTGTGCAGATCCAGTGTTTCCATCCAGGATGATCCGGCTTCCACCGTTTATAAGAAGCACAGGGAACCTCTCCTTGAAAAAATCGGGCATGCGGTAGAAAGCCTCGCATCTGATGCTTCGGATACATGGGTTCTTGCAGGCAGAAAGGTCCTTGCAGAAACATTACTGGAGATCCGCGCAAGGATTTCAGGGGAATACGTAAACAACAGATATTTTCACATTGATTTCCTCAAGAACGATAAGATTCTTCTTGATGACAGCTTCCTTCCGGTACTGGAAGAAGTCCGGGAGCTTCCCGCATTTTCCGTTACAAAACGCATCCTGCATCATTGTGAGGAACCTTCCGACAAGAGCTGGGAAGAGCGCATCGATGATATTTACAGGAGTGAAGATAATTATGGCTCCGCGGAACTGATCTTTAAATATGTGAAAGACCGGGGTATCCCTTTTAAAAACCTGGAAGAGCAGATGGAAGTAAAAGACACTGCAATAAAATATCCACAGAGTGACATGGAGAACAAGCGCAGGGAATTCATCGAAGATCTGGAGCTGGCCCAGAGTTACGGACAGATCGACAATTCCAGGGTCAACGCCAAAGAGGTCATATTACAGGTCATGGAAAGCTGGTTTGAATGGGCGAAAGAAACTGCCAATTACGGTTTCTTCTCAAAGATCCTGGAAGCATTCATGGACAGGATCCATGAAGGTGCAAAGGCAAGGGAAAAGGAACTTGATGATGAACTCCGGGTATACCTGTCCAAGAAAGAAAAGAACATCGAATCCGTTTCCTCGGTCGTGACACAGATCATGGACCGTATCCGCCAGCAGAACTATGCTGCCGCAGAAGACCTATTAAACCGTCTGATCAGAAATGACCTGGAAACCGATGATTTCCTGCAGCAGGAAGATTATCTGGCTGATTTTTTAAATGAATTTAGCGTCAATTATCAGAAGACAGCAAATTCCGGGGTTACTTTAAAATCCCTCCTGTCTTCCTACCGGAGTAATAAAGATACAAAGGGCGGAAACAAGCTTCTGGAAAACTGGATGAAAGGAAACGGCCTCGGAGAAGGCAGACTCCTGGTACTGTTAAACACGCTCGGGTTTAACGTGGGCTACATTAAAACGGAGCCACGGATCCATGGTAAGATTGAAAGCTACCTTGTTATGCTCAAAAAGCCACTGAACGGCAGAAAAAGCAATTACAAGCATCCGATCTCCGCATTTGGCTCGGAAGCGGAGACAAAAGGGTTCCGCATTGTCTGCCTTTACGGAAAGACAGATGCTTCCAGGCTGATAGATACATTTAAGGAGATCGGGAATGCCAAGAATACATTAGTACTTCTGGACTATGCTTTATCCCTGGCTGACCGGAGGATCTTAGCCCGCAAGACCAAAACGGATCTAAGCGGAAAGATCTTTGCTGTCCTTGACCGCGTGGCACTTTTGTATCTGGCAAAGCATTATTCAGAAACGGCAGTAAACCGTATGCTGATGTTCATCATCATGCCGTTTGCTTCCTATCAGCCATATATCGACCAGTCCGCGGCAGTGATGCCTCCGGAACTCTTCATCGGCCGGCGGGAGGAACTGGAAAAGATCGAGTCCCCGACAGGCATTAACCTGGTATACGGCGGAAGACAGTTAGGAAAGACAGCCCTCTTACGTATGGCACAGAAAGATGTGGATAAGAACGAAAACGGAGACCGTGCGGTCATCGTTGATGTTCATGATAAAGATTACCATGAGGCTGCCGAAGCGGTATCCGCAGTCCTGTATGATGAAGGTATCCTCAAAAAGGAAAACATCACCGATGACTGGGGTATCCTTGCAAGGGATATTAAAAACCGCCTGCGGGACACCAAAGATCCAATCCCGTATTTCCTTCTGCTGCTTGATGAGGCGGACCGTTTCATTGAGAGCAGTGAAGCTGTTAACTATCAGCCGTTTGATGCCTTAAAGGACATCCAGGGGATCGGCTCCGGAAGGTTCAAGTTTGTAGTTGCAGGATTACGCAACATCATCAGATTTAAAAAATCTTCCGTATTAAAGAATAATAACAGCCTGGTCCATTTAGATTCTCTTACCATCAAACCGTTTAAGGCGATGGAAGCCAGGGAACTCCTGGAAGTCCCGTTGTCCTATCTGGGATTCCGCTTCCCGAAAGACAATGAGACGGAAGTCCTGATCTCCACCATCTTTGGTACGACCAATTACTTCCCGGGCCTGTTGCAGCTCTACTGCACGAAGATGATCGAGACCATGAAACGGGATTATGCCGGGTATTCCGAAAGTGAAACCCCTCCATACTACGTAAGGAAAGAACATATCAAAAAAGTCCTGGCAGAGCAGTCCCTGCAGAATGACATTTATAACAAATTCTCGATCACCTTAAAGATCGGAAATGATGACTTTTACTATATCATCGCCCTGCTTGTCGCCTACCACTACCATAACGACAAGTCCTCCTCCGGGTGTGATGCCCGGAAACTGCTGGAGCTGGCGGATACCTACTGCATCAAAAAACTCACAGCCCTTGGGGAAGAAAAGATCGATGCCCTGATGGAAGAGATGTGTGAGCTGAACGTCCTGCAGCATACCGGTGACGGACGGTACCGTTTTGCCCGTCACAGTTTTTGTCAGATGATGGGGACTCCGGAACATATTGACAATGAACTGGAAAAGTACATGGAGGACTGACATGCTGGATAAAGTTTGGTGGACACATATCATAAAGGCACATAAGTTTGAGGAAGATATCGTAAAGGCGGCTGCGGAGGGGAAGAGTGTCCTTCTCTCCCTGCCGGAAAACGTGCCATGGAAAAACACGCTCTTGGATATGGTAGAAGAGCAGCTGAAACAGGAGAATTACAAAAACGCTTTTGAGTATGTAGACTGCCCGGAGGAGGAGCCGGGACTGTTCCTTTTAAATAATTACTGCAGGAGGGAAAAAAGATCCTCCTACCGGTATGGGATCTCCTATGCCGAATTTTTGGGGAAATGCCAGGATATCGTATTGAATGACCGGTATATCTGGGTGCATGATATCCCGCAGGACAGATATGAGGAATGGCTGGATTTTGTCGCTGAATACAATAACAATGTAAAGGACAAGACACCTGCCATCTTCATACTGGAAGTCCATGGTTTTTATGGAAGATCCCCAAAAGGGATCCAGAAACTGGTCTTTGACCAGGCCATCACAGCCTATGACCGTTTCGCTTTCTGTGCGCTGGCTGCAAGTGACAGTAATACCTGCCGCGAATATCTCCGTCCCTATCTGGCTGAACTTGTTTCCACCGTCTGCAGGGATGACATAGAGCTTTGTGCGGCATGCATCCAGAAAGGCGTGAGATTCTTAAAGGATCCCAAAAATACACTGAAACAGATCATTTCCACAGAATACCGCAGTGACGGGGAAAGGTATTCCTACTTACGGCTGGATGATCTGAGATCGCTGATATGGGAAACGCAGTTAAAGGCCGTATTCCCGGTCATCGAACAATACCGCAGTTATTTTATCAAAAAATACAGCAGCTATATCCAAAAAGCACTTCCCTTAAGCAATCCAAACGGGCAGGATATCACTTCCCCGGAAGACGTGGAGATCGGAATGTTAGTCTATCTGGTCGGGAACGGGAATATCACTCTGGCAGACAGCAGTGAATACCCGGAGCTGGAACGGTTCCGGGATGCCAGGAACAATTTGGCACACTTAAATATCCTAAAATCTGAAGACGTGGAAATGATATTAAAAAGAGCAGAAACTTTGTAGCACAAAAACCCCACCGCTTAGCAGGCAGTGGGGTTTTCTTAAGGCAGTTTATACTCTTTTGGGATAGTTTTTCCGCTTCCTTTCATGTACGGGTCAATATAGACCGTCTTCCCGGACTTATAGTGCCGGTAGTGTCCGCGGACGCTCCAGGCTTCCGTCAGTCTCTGGCGTTTTGGACTGCATAGTCTGCCTGTCAGTTTCCCGTCCGATGAGATAACGCGGATGCCGTTGAGCGAAATGACACGTGGGGATTTCCCGGCCGGTTGCTTATCCTTGGAGAGCTTTTTCCTGGTTTTCCCTATGTCTGCTTTATCTTCCATTTCCTTAAGCTCAGGATGCTCGCTCAGATAATTAATGAATGCCATCACACGAATGAATCCAATGATATTCTGTGTACCTGGCTCCGCATTCTCCCGTATATGCTGGTCTGCCTTCTCAAACAACTTCTGCTTCCGGTAGACACTGACAAATGCATTATCAAATGATTCTGCAGAAATGGATATCTCCTCTCCAAAGGATACGGAAATATCCGCAGTATAGGCCCAGAGAGGAGTACCTGCCGGAAGTGTTTTTTCTTTTCCACAATATTCCTGATAGGATTCGCAGTGGATCTTAAACGAATCTTCTTCCCTGTCCATGACCTCAAAGATCAGATAATCTTTTATCTTGTCTCCAGCCTGAACGGAAACCCCTTTCTCCAGAATGGGCAATGCATTAACGGAATCCGTTTCTTTCCCATCAAACATATTTCTCAGGGTTTCCTCCGTTACAATGATCTTATCCAGTCCTTCCGCCAGTGCTGCAAGCTCCCTTCCTTTCTTTTCCATCAAGAGATATATTTGCTTTGTTGTCTTCATCTTTTTCTCCTTTCGTCTGTTTGCTGTAAAAAAAATGATGAAACCAAAGAAAAGATGAAATTTTTGTTTTCCCTGCTATTCTTCATTTTTCCATTGCAAGACAAAAGCGAAAGGAGAAACAGATATGCAAGACAAAAACGAAAGAGGATTGGTTGGGGATTTTTTCTGCGGAGCAGGAGGTGCAAGTGTCGGGATCGAAGAATTTGGCGTAAAGGTGGATTTTGCCGTAAACCATGACCAGACAGCGATCCGGCTTCATTCCAGGAACCATCCATCGACATACCATATGACGGAAGATATCTTTACCTCTGAAGTGGAACGGTTTGTTGCCGGAAGAAAGGTATCCCTGATCTGGGCATCACCGGACTGCACCCATTTCAGCAAAGCGAAAGGAAAGACTCCAAGGAAACAGGGGATACGGATGCTCCTTATGCGGTATATTTCCATGCAGCACAGATCCATCCGGAGGTGATCTGTATGGAGAACGTGGCAGAGATCCAGGGCTGGTGTCCGATCGAGGACAGGGAAGATGTTCCCGGTTTTGGACAGCCGGTGAAAAGTCTGACCGGGATATGCTACAAATGTTTCGTGGCACACATGTCCCACGGAAAGCTGGAACCGGACGGCCGGATTGCAGATGCCCCAACGGAATGCAGGAGGTTCTGTGATAAGTGCCAGGTAGTAAGAGACGGGTACACAAAGTGCTTAGGCTATGATTTCGACAGCCGGGAGCTTTGCGCCGCAGACTACGGTGCCCCGACCACAAGAAAGCGCTGGTATGCAGTGATCCGAAGCGACCACCGTGCGATACGATGGCCAAAACCCACCAACAGCAAAAATGGAGTTGGTCTTCCTGCGTGGGTACCGGCATCCTCCATTCTTGATCTGGATAATTACGGGCAGTCGATCTTTGACCGTAAAAAACCATTGGCAGAAAACACGCAGAGGCGGATTGCCATGGGGATCAGGAAATATGTCTTAAACGGAGAGGAGCCGTTCATTGTCCATGTCAATCATTCCGGGGACGGATTCCGCGGACAGTCAGTAAACGAACCGCTCCCTACCATGACCAGAAAACTGGGAATGGGGCTGGTAAGCACAAAGACCATGCAGATAGAACAGTTTCTAACCAAATTCTACAAGAGCGGGATCGGGCAGTCGATTAAGGAGCCTCTCCACACCATTACCACCAGCCCGGGACACTTTGGCCTGGTTTCAGTAAAAACAACAGATAAAGGTTCCTTGAACCAGGCAGACAGGGCTGTTCTTGAGCGGGCACATCAGGTCAGTCAGTTCCTGATGCTCTATTATGGATCCGATATCGGCCAGAGCATAGACAAACCGCTCAGGACCATCGTGACCAAGGAACGTTTTTCCCTCATTACTGTGCTGCATGACGGAAGAGTGCTTTTGGATATCCATCTGCGGATGCTCTCCGTGGAGGAATTAAAACGGGGGAATGGGTTCCCGGATGATTACGATATTTCGCATGATTCCAGGTGGCACCGTATCCCTACTTCGGAACAGGTAGCCAAGATCGGGAATGCGGTCGTGCCATCCATGAGTAAGGCGATCGTTTCTGCTAACTGCCCTTATCTGTACCAGCATGACAGGGTTCCTTTTGTACAGGTATCCCAGCAGCAAAACGGACAGTTTTCTTTTGCATAAGACAGCTTCGGCTGTCTTTTTTGTCGTATAAGAATCAAAAAAACCTTTTTTATGCTAAAAAAACAGACAGGAGTTTTTGCTTGTTCATCATAAAGATCATGGAAAGGAGTACCGTAAATGAGAATATTACATTCTTCCACCAAAAAGAAACAGACAGCTGCACAAGAGCAGGTGCAGTCAGAGAAAGACTGTTTCCCCTATCAGAAAGCCTACAAAAACGGTATCATAAGACTGGCAGATCAGACCTATGCCAAAATGTATGCAGTGCCGGATACACAAAGGTCCGCGGATGTCAAAAAGATGTTTTTAAATCTTTTGGTTTCGTTTGGCACCAGGATACATATACAGCAGACAGCGTACTGCAGGAATGTTGCCGCGGAGGAATCCGTACAGCTGCTTTATAAGTTTTTCATTGTTTCAGCAGAAGCGGACAGTATTGATACTGCCAGGCAGATTTTTAATAACATTAGCACAAAGATTATGGAATACGGTGCGAATATTGTGCCTCTTACGCAGACATTTTCTGTTTTGTATGACACTTATCATATGGAGCCGACTCTTTCCGTCGATGAGAATATGTGGTGGGCTTTGCGGCTGGAAGAGGATCTGACGTCGGAATCATTCTGGAAATGTATACGAGTAAAAGGAATGAGTTCGAAGGAATTTCTGGTTCCAAAAACGCTGGAGTACTTCGAGGATCATGCGAGAGTCGGGGATATGTATGTGAGAGTCTTAAAGGTCGAACCATTTTCGCTTTCAGAAAGTATAATTTCAGAGCTGATGGATCTGGATTTCTCTACCATCATCAGTATGAACTGTGATGGAATGGACGGTCATACGACAGAAAGAAAAGGGCGAAAGTCCTGGAAACAGAAAGGGTATGATCTTCCTGACAGCCGGACAGACGAATCTTTTTCAGTAATGAAAAATCATTTCTTTTCTGTGACTACAACTGCAGTAATTTTCGCAGAAGATAAGAAACGATTGGATGAGAATACGGAGCTGTTCCAGTCGCTTTTGGAGCATTACTGCACAGACTCAGAAATCCTGTATTCTCCA
>OCPR01001420.1_pt1 | contig 14701 bp, 13 predicted proteins | sample 1538611 | NCBI WGS metagenome assembly OCPR01 (sample SAMN04571711, study PRJEB22368) | human gut metagenome | biome: human gut; material: stool | host: Homo sapiens | place: Luxembourg | collected 2012-09-28
CCGGCAGCGGAAGCTGCTGCGGTTTCTGCCGCCGTGCATCACCGTCGTTGTCGGCGAGCCGGTCTACCCGGACGCATCCCTGCCGCCGCGCAGCGCCCGCCGGGCCCTGCATCAAAAAGTCTATACATTCATGTGCGATACTGTCGCCCGGCGGCACAGCTATGCGCACATCGAATATCTCCCCGCACAGGACACACAACCGGCCGCGCAATGACCGCGCCGCACGACCAGAAAGGTGGGATCCCGCTTGGCACATTTGACTGAAGCCGCCATCCAGGATGCGTTCCTGAAGCTGCTGTCCGAGCAGCCGTTTGACAAGATCACCGTAACGCAGCTCGTGGAAGAATGCCAGATCACACGCCGGACGTTTTATTATCATTACTCCGACCTGTATGAGCTGCTCGATACCATCCTGCGCCGCGAGACCGAGCGCGCGCTCGATGAATTTGAGACGACCGGCAGTTGGGAAGAGTGCATGATCACCGCCTCCCGCTTCGCGCGTGAGCACAAGCGCGCCGTGTACCACATCTACACCTCCTCGCACCGTCTGGAGCTGGAAAAGCATGTGGACCGCATTTCCGGGGAAATGATGCGCAGCTATGTGGAGGCACAGGCCCACGGCTTGCGCGTGAGCGAGGCGGACAAAAAGCTCGTGTGCGACCTCTACCGCTTCGGCATCACGGACATTTTCTACGAATGGCTCGAAAACGGGATGAAAGAGGATCTCGAGGCGCAGATCCGCCGCCTGAGTCTGCTGTTCACCGGCAACATCCGCGCCTCCCTGTCCCGGGTGCAGATCCCGGCCGAATCGTAACCATCCCCGGCGGGCACAGCAGCGTGTCCGCCGGGTCCATTTCACCAGAAAAGGAGATTTGTCATGCCGATTCTCGATCATCTTGAGCCGCGCGCTGTCTTTTCCTGTTTTGAGCAGCTGTGCGCCATCCCACACGGCTCCGGCAACACGAAAGCCATCAGCGATTACCTTGTTCGCTTCGCAGCCGAACATCAGCTGCGCTGCATTCAGGACGCGCACAACAATGTCATCATCTTCGCACCCGGCACGCCGGGGTATGAATCCGCCGCCCCGGTCATCCTGCAGGGGCACATGGACATGGTCTGCGAGACTGCGCCGGACTGCACGAAGGACATGGCCCGCGAGGGGCTCGACCTCTTCGTGGACGGCGATACGATCGGCGCACGCGGCACAACGCTCGGCGGGGACGACGGCATCGCCGTGGCCATGGCGCTGGCGATCCTGGCTGCGGACGACATCCCCCCCCCCGCTCGAGGTCGTCATCACCGTCGATGAGGAGACCGGCATGCTCGGCGCAGCCGCACTGGACGCCTCCGTGCTGAAGGGGCGCACGATGCTCAACCTCGACTCCGAGGACGAGGGCGTGCTTACCGTCAGCTGCGCCGGCGGCAACGTGTCCGTGTGCACGCTGCCGGTCACGCGCGCGCCGTTTTCCGGCACAGCGCTGACCGTGACGGTCGGCGGTCTGCTCGGCGGCCACTCGGGCGCAGAGATCGACAAGGGCCGCGGCAACGCGAACCTCCTCATGGGCCGCGTGCTGTACGCCGTCGGCGCGCGCACGCCGCTGCGGCTCGTCTCCGTCGCCGGCGGCCTGAAGGATAACGCCATCCCGCGCGAGAGCCGGGCCGTCATCGCCGTGGCCGATGCAGCCGCCGCGCAGGCGGCGATCGCGGACATGGACGCCGCGCTCCGGCACGAATACGCGGCCGCCGACCCGGATGTGTCCGTGCGCGTTGACGCAGCCCAGGCGCAGCAGCTGCCGATGGACGAGGCGTCCACGCAGCGCGCCGTGTGCATGCTCTGCTGCCTGCCGAACGGCATTCAGGCCATGAGCCGGGACATTCCGGGTCTCGTGCAGACGTCGCTGAATCTCGGCATCCTGACGACGGATGCGGACACCGTGCAGGCGTCGTTCTGCGTGCGCAGCAGCGTGTCCACGCAAAAGGAGATGCTCGTCGCACGCCTGCGCTGCCTGATGGCGCAGCTCGGCGGCACGGTGGCCGTCTCGGGCGACTACCCCGCGTGGGAATACCGCAAGGACTCGCCTCTGCGCGAGCGCATGGTCGCGGTCTTCCGCGAACAGTACGGCCGCGACCCGAAGGTGGAAGCCATCCATGCCGGCGTCGAGTGCGGACTGTTTGCCGGAAAGCTGCCAGGGCTCGACTGCGTGTCCTTCGGCCCGGATCTGACGGAGATCCACACCTGCCGCGAGCGGATGCACATTGCCTCCGTGCAGCGCGTCTGGCGCTACACGCTCGAGGTGCTGCGCCGCTGCAAATAAGCGAACATGCAAAAACCGCCCTGCACCGATCGGTGCAGGGCGGTTTTTCTGTTGGGATGTTACTTGCGCAGTTCGTGCTCGTCGCTGCGCTTGCGTGCGGCCACGGCCACGATGCCGGACAGCGCGACGAGCGCAATCATGTTCGGCAGCACCATGAGCTGGTTGAACATATCCGTCAGCTCCCAGACCAGATCATTGGACAGGCAGGAGCCGAGGAAGATGAAGATGATGGCGATGATGGAGTAGGCAAGGTTTGCCTTCTTGCCGAAGAGATAATTGACATTGATGCGGCCGAAGAGGTTCCAGCCGACGATCGTCGAGAACGCGAAAAACAGCAGGCAGATAGCCACGAACGCATTGCCGAGCGTATCACCGAACACGCTCGAGAACGCGAGCTGCGCCATGTTCGTCTTGGAGATGCCGTCGACCGCGCCGTGGGCCAGCGGGCCGTTGCCGGCGTAGAGCGTGGAGATGACGACGAGCGCCGTCATGGTCAGGACGACGAACGTGTCGATGAACACGCCGATCATTGCGACCGTGCCCTGCTCGTGCGGGCTCTTGACGTTGGCCAGCGCATGCGCGTGCGGCGTGGAGCCCATACCGGCCTCGTTCGAGAACAGGCCGCGCTTGGCGCCCTGGCTGATGGCCGTCTTGAGCGCATAGCCGATGCCGCCGCCGATGATGGACTGCGGCACGAAGGCGTACTTGAAGATCATGCCGAAGGTCTCCGGCACGTAGCGGATGCGGGCAAAGAGCACGATCAGGCCGCCGACCAGATACAGGCAGGCCATGACCGGCACGATCTTCTCCGTGACGGAGGCGATGCGCTGCACGCCGCCGATGAAGATGAACGCCGCGATGGCGGAAACGATCAGGCCCATGACCCAGCTCGGGATGTGGAACGCGTTCTGGCACGCCTCGCCGATGGAGTTGGACTGCACCATGGAGCCCATGAAGCCGAGCGCCAGAATGATCGCGACCGCGAAGAAACCGGCCAGGAACTTGCCGAAGCCGTTCGGGAACGCGCGCTTGATGTAGTACACCGGGCCGCCGAGGACCGTGCCGTCCGACTCGACCACACGCGTCTCCTGCGCGAGCACTGCCTCGGCATAGATCGTCGCCATGCCGAAAAACGCGATGATCCACATCCAGAAGATCGCGCCGGGGCCGCCGATGAGGATCGCGCCGCAGGCGCCGACGATGTTGCCGGTGCCGACCTGCGCCGCGACGGCCGTCGCCAGTGCCTGGAACGAGCTCATGCCGGATTTGTGCTTCTCGCCGTTGAGACTGAACTCGCCGAAGAAGCGCCGCCAGCCCTCGCCGAAGCAGCGCACCTGCACGAACCGCGTGCGGATGGTGAAATACAGACCCGCGCCGAGGAGCAGGATGATCAGCACATAGTCTGACAGGTACATGTTGATGGTCTGCACGATTTTGAGTAAGGTATCCATGTTGTTTCTCCCTCTGCATTGAATTTTTGCAAAGCAAAAAGCTGCCGGTCGTTTTGACCAGCAGCTCCAGAGAACAAACAGCGCTTGAACGCCCGCACACATCGGGCACTCGCTCTGTCCTTTTGCCTGAGAGATTCGGCTTTCGCCTTGCACCTTCGGCACCCGCTTTCATGCGGGATTCTCCAGAGTTCCTCCGCCTCCAGTCTCAGCCGAGCCGATCCTTGAGGTTTCGACGGATATTTATTTGATTGCGTCGAGTATTATTACATACACACGCAGGGCTTGTCAAGCCCCAACTTCAAAAAAAGTTTACAAATTGCCGGTGCCGTACATCAGCGCCGTGAGCGCGACGACCGGAGCCGTCTCGCACCGCAGGATGCGCTCGCCCATGGAGCAGATGTGCATACCGAGCTTGCGGGCCATGTCGACCTCAAACTCGGCAAAGCCGCCCTCCGGCCCCGTGATGATGGCCGCCGATGCGATCGGGGACGCCGTGTGCTCGATCGCGTCGCGGATCGTCTCGCGCTCGCCGGTCTCGTACATGAACAGCGGCAGATCGGTTTGCAGTGCGTCGTTGAGCACAGCGACGAAGTCCGCCTCATAGCGCACCTGCGGGATGATGCCGCGGCCGGACTGCTTGGCCGCCTCCTCGGCGATGCGCTGCCAGCGCTCGAGCTTCTTTTCCATATTGACGGCCTTGGCCACACAGCGCGTGCAGGAGAAAAACACGATCTCGGACGCGCCCGCCTCCGTGCACTTCTGCACGAGAAAGTCGCTGCGCTCCCCCTTCGGCAGGCCGGCAAACACCGTCGAGCGCACAGTGGGCTCTGCCTTGCACGGCACGACCTCGATGACCTCGGCCTCGGCCTCGTGCTCCAGCGTCTGTATCAGGCGGCACTTATAGTCGCGCCCCGCGCCGTCGCAGATGACAATGTCGTCGCCCGCGCGCAGACGCAGCACGCGGAGGTGGTCGGCGTCGCGGCCGCGGATGATCGCCCGGCCATTCGGGAAATTCGTACCTGCTATGAAAAATCGAGCCATAATGGTCGCCTCCGACGGAAAAGTCTCTGCCGTGATTATGGCACACTTCGCACGTTTTTGCAAGCCGGGCCATAGCATGGTGTGGGGGTATGGACGATGCAGGATTCCGTTTTTCTTGACAACCGCACATTTCAGCGCGTATGGCAGCGTGTAGCGGGCAGCGTGGACGCGCCCGTGACCACGCCGCCGGAAGCCGACACGCTGACCGATCTGCTCGCCGAGTGCATCCGCGCCAAGGCGGCCGGGGCTGCGTTTTACATAGCGCTCTCGCAGCGCATCCGCACCGGGCGGCAGCAGCTGCTCGGCATCGCGGCGCAGGAGCGGGCACATCAGAAGGAGCTGCAGGTGGAGTATTTTCTGCGCACGGGCGAGCGCTGCGTCCCGCCCGCCGCCTGCCCGCGTCTGGGCACGGCCGCGCAGGATCTGCGCTGCGTCTATACGCAGGAGCTTAAGCTGGCGGAGCGGCTCGACGCGGCGGCGAACACCGCGCCGTCCCCGCTGCACCAAACGCTGGCCGCCATGGCGCAGCAGGACCGCTGCCACGCCCAAGCCGTGCGAAACCTGCTCGCCTGTCTGCTGGGCTGAGACAAATACGCGCAAAAAATGCGTTTCTTTCAAAATGGTACTTGACTTTATGACGAATCTTGATTATAATGTGCAAGCTGACAACTTAAAATGTAAGCAACCCGAACAGAACGTGGAGAAGTCGCGTAGCCTGGTCGAGCGCGCACGATTGGAAATCGTGTATACCCCACAAGGGTATCGAGGGTTCGAATCCCTCCTTCTCCGCCAAATAAGAACCGTAATTTTGATACAAAGCGTATCGGGGTTACGGTTCTTACTTTTTGGCAAAAACGGCGTGTTTGCGGCACTTTTGCACCCAGCGGCCCCAAAAGAAAACCCGGCCAGGTTGTTTTCATGGTCGGGTTTTTGCCTTTGCGTGGGCTTCGTGGTCCTCGTAATCGTTGAAAGAGCGTAAATCGTTGAATTACAAGGGCAATCGTTGTTTTAGTGGGGTATTCGTTGAATTACAGAGATAATCGTTGATTTACAGCATTCCCTATTGATAAAAGGTGTGGGAATTTATAATGTGGTCTCGCTCAAGTCGCTGCCTTTTTCAGAATCTCAAAGGCTGCCTTGATTTTTGCCGCCATCAATTTCCTGCGCTCAATCAGGAAGTCCTCGTAGTCCATATTTTCCCAACCGTGAGGCAGAGCGTTCTCCTCTTCCATAACACGGATCTGCTCGTCAGACAATCCGGCGCAGACAATCGGATAATACACAGACGGAGCATCATCCAGGATGTCCATGTTGTCCTTCCAGTCAATGAATGCGTAGTTTGCCATCTGGTTAATCTTCGCATCAGAGTATCCTTGGGACTTCAAGTAAGCCTTTGGGAAAAGATGATGCTTTTCCAGAGACTTGCGGTTACCGTCTGTTCCGGGCTCGAACAGCTTTGACACAAGCAGATTGCTCTTGGAGAAGAGGATTTTTGCGTTCATAATGTTCAGCGATGCCACATAGGCATTCCATGCATTATTACCTCGTCCCGAAACAGCCAAGCCCTCCGAACCAACCAGGGTGATGTCAAAGTAGTCATTCGTCAAACGCTCGTTTACTCTGGACAGGATGAACTCCTTGTACTCATCCAGAGTTTTGAGGCTTTTGATGGTATTTAGATGGTTTTCCACCGTAGACTCAAAGGAGCCCGTGTACAGCGAAATGAGCGAAGCATAGAAGAACCACAGCGAGGTAAGGTGCATATTCTCATTATACGATGCATTGAAGCGGTGCTTCGCAATCAAATACAAGGCATAGGTGTAGAATATTGCGTTGCCAGACAGAATCAAATCCCCGGACAAATATCCTGCGTTCATGATGGCTTTGATAAACTCATGCCAGCTGTGTACATCGAGGACATCCGGTAGTTTCTCCTTGAGAGTATTGAAACGCTGAACACGAAGATTATCATCCACGGCACCCTTTTTATCAAAGTCGGCACCTCTGAGCAGTTTATAGCCATACTTCAAACGGGCTCTGTCAAATGCATATGCCATAACAACGCGGATGACATCCTGCGCTGACACGGTGGTCAGCTGATTGTAAGAGGTCGTTTTACCTTTTGCCGGAGCGGTGGAATCCTTGCTGAATTGCTCAATCTCACGACGTCCATCATCCCAATACAAGGACAACAAGGTGAGGATGAAGTCGTTCTGTTTCAGAGAAACACCACCAGAGTTTACACGGACGAATATTTCAGAGACATCCTCTTCCTCTGCGGTGGACTTTATGTCGAACACAGGAAGCGTATGGCTTTTCAGATTGACCACACTGTTGATGCGATCCGCAATTAAGCCCTGTTCTTCATCTGTAAGCTCGGACCCTTTGGTGGATCTATAGTCACCCAGTTTCTTGATGAAATCACCGATGAACTTAAAGGTGTTCGTGGAAGTGAACAGGTCACTAATATTATAAATCCATTCTGGGTCGTTCTTCGTGGCTTGGTAACCAACCTCAAATTTGTTTTGCAGCGGGCAATAGGAGATAACAATACTCTTCTCATCGAACTTTGAGTTGATAACCTTCTTGCCCTTCATAACGGCATAGAGCGAAGTCAAACGCTGCTGACCGTCAATGATGACTTCCTTGGGTGAGTCGTAGCTGTGGGCATCGACACCGATGGATTTTTTCTTATCAAGAGACGGACACTCCCACAGCATAAGGTAGCCAATGGGGTAGCCTCTCATCATGGAATCGAATAAGTCACGCACCTTTGAATCTTTCCAGATGAAGGGGCGCTGTAATTCCGGCAGTCCGAGTTCGCCTGTGTCGATCTTTTCTATAAGCTGATTGACCGTCAGCGTTGTATTACTGAATATTTCCGGCATGGATTACTCTCCCTTCATTTTCAGGAATCCCTGCTTGAAAGCATCCGGGAAGATGAATGTCTTTTCGCCAATACCAAAGGTGACACGGATGTGTTTCTGCGCTTTGTCAATCTTGGTGACCGCACCTTCTCCGAATGCTTTGTGCAGAACAATGGAGCCATCCTTAACATCGGGTGCGACAAACTCCTCTTGCTTGGCTGCCATTTTCGCTGCAGCAGAGGCAGCAGGCTTGACACCATACTGCGCGGTAACGGAGGGTTTTTCAGCAGCATGATGATTCATAGATTTTTTGAAAGCCTCCCTGCTATTCGACGCGGAGCATCCGATAGCCGATTCCGATGTGCGTTTGTATGTATTGCGGCCCGTCTTTTCCGCGTTCCAGCTTTTTGCGCAGGGTCGCCATGAACACCCGCAGAGAAGCAATATCGTTTTCCCAACTGCTGCCCCAAATCTGCTGTGTGATGTAGGTGTGGGTCAGAACCTTGCCCACATTTTTTGAGAGCAGACACAACAGCTTGTATTCGATGGGCGTCAAGTGCAGTTCTGCACCGTCAAGATATGCGCAGCCTGCCGCATAGTCGATTTTCAGCGCACCGTTCGTAAAAACCGGAGATTCCTGCGCTGCGTCTGTTTTCATCAGCGACAGTCTCCGCTGCGTCACTCGCAGCCGCGCCAGCAGTTCATCCACGGAAAAGGGCTTGGTGAGATAATCGTCCGCCCCGGCATCCAGCGCCACGATTTTATCAGAATCCTCTGTTCTGGCGCTGATCACAATAATCGGCATATTTGACCACGAACGGATTTTTCGGATGATCTCCACGCCGTCCATATCTGGCAGTCCCAAATCAAGCAGCACAATGTCCGGGTTGTGAGACAGCGCCTCCATCACGGCGCTTGCGCCGTTTTGCGCAGAAAGATACCTGTATTCATGGGTTTTCAGCGTTGTTGTGATCAGATTGCGCACCGGCGTATCATCTTCTACAACGAGGACGAGCGGCTTATTCATTTAAGTTCACCTCACTGAGCGGTACTGTAAAGGAAAAGATGCAGCCATGCGGCGAATTTTCTTTCAATGTCATTTCGCCATTATGGGCATGAATGATGGCTTGGCAGAGCGTAAGCCCAAGCCCAAGACTTCGGCGGCTGTCGCCAATCGGATTGCCCCCGGTAAAAAACATTTCAAAAACACGTTCCTTCAGTTCATCTGGAATACCGGGACCGTTATCGCTGACGCATATTTCAGCCATATTGTCTCGCGGGATTGCCGTGATCCGGATGTTCGAGCCAGCCGGAGTATATTTGACTGCATTGTTCACCAAGTTGATAAGCACCTGCATGATGAGTCCTGCATCTACCCGCACCAGCAGCGGCTCATCTCCGCAATCTACTGTAATGTGATGCTCCACCGACCTTCGGTCAATATGTCGGAGCGATTCCGATACGATATCGTCCACGACCTGATCAGAAAGGTGCAGTTTTACGCTGCCGTCCGCAATTTTTGTAATGGAAAGCAAGTTCTCAACCAGTCCCGTCAGCCATTGCGCATCGTCATAAATGTCCGTAAAAATCTGTTTCCGCGTTTGTTCATCCAGCACGTTATAGCTGTGCAGCAGCGTATCCGCGTTGCCGGAAATGGAGGTCAGCGGGGTCCTAAGGTCATGGGAAATTGAACGCAGAAGGTTTGCACGAAGCTGTTCGTTCTTTGCAAGGACGGCGGCTTTTTCCTTTTCTTCGGCGTTGCGTAGGCTTTCCAGCGCCAGAGCGCACTCGCCGAGAATGGAAAACAGCACGCTGGATGTAAATGCGTCAGGCTGCGTTTGCTTCTCCATCGGAATCCCGACAACGCCGAAAACCCGCTGCCCGGTACGAATGGCAAGATACAGCCGTTTTGCCTTTGGAAAGTTTTGCGTCGTTGCGCCAGCACGCTTTCGGTTTTGCCAGACCCATTGAATCACGTTCTGTTCCTGATCAGTATCCGGGATGCAATATGGGCTGCTTCCGTCTGCCGGATAAACATTCCCATCCAGCAGCGCATCGCCTTGTGCCGGATAAATCAAAACGTCCCGCTGCATGAGCTTCTGTATCTGCGTCGCGGTCATCTGATAGACCTCATCCGGTGTTTCCGCCTTTTGAAGCTGCCTGTTCATATCAAAAAGGAGTTTTGTCCGATAGGCATCCCGCGCGGATAGCTGCGCATGGGCTTTGAGCTTTGCGGCAAGCGTACCGGTCAAAAGCGCCGCTGCAAACATGACGGCAAAGGTTATTGGGTATTTGCTGCCATAGGCTGCCAAAGACAGCCGGGGTTCCGTTAGAAAATAATTGAACAGGATGACACTCAAAAAAGCGGACAGCACACCGCAGGTATATCCGCTGGTAAAAGCGGAAGTCAGAAGCACCCCCAGCAGGTAAACCATAATGATATTGGCATTTGCAAAGCCGAGCCGCAGAAAGACCCATCCGATGACCGTCGCAGCTGCCAGAATCCCGATGGTCAGAAGCAGTTCCCATGCGGTCGGAAACGCCGGACGGATGGGAAGCAGCCGTTTCCTGCGGTAGCTCTTATAGGCTTCCACATCCGGAATGATATGAATGTCCACCTCTGGTGCAAGCGTAATGAGCCGTTCTGTCAGCGTCGGTTCACTCCAAAAATGCCGCCGCTGTACGCCACTTCGCCCAATCACAATTTTGGTCACATCAGAGAGACGCACATATTCCGCGATCTGTGTTGCCACATCTTCACCATGCGTTGTGACGATCTCTGCGCCAAGCTGCTGAGCCAGACGCATATTCACCTGCAAGCGAACGGTATCTTCCGCATTCATATCAGCGTCTTCGGGTGTCTGCACGTAAAGCGCGGTAAGGCTGCCACTAAATGCCTGTGCCATTTTCCCTGCCATTCGTACAATGCGTTCATTGGATGGAGACGAGGACAGGCACACAAGAATATGCTCTTTTGGCAGTTTGCTTCCTTTGTTCTGCACATTTTCACCACCCCTCTTAAATGATATTATAGCACCAAAATGTGATGGTTTCTACTGCGCCCAACCGGATTCGTTGTTTGGAAATAAAATTTGCTCTGAATCATAGATCACGATTTCTACATGGGCATGACTGCTGCGAAACCGGGAAAGCGTTTCCTCAAGTTCGTCAGGAGAAATATTTCCGACCAGATGCACGCACGGCTCAGGCTGCTGTTGTTCGGGCGCTTCCTCGATTCGCTTCTGATTTTCATCCAGAAAGCGATCCAGCCGCTTCATCAAAAACCAGCTGAGCAGGAACATTAACGCTGTCCCAGCGATCAAAACGACATCTTCCACATACCCTCACCGTCCGTTCAGATTCGGAAACACTTTTGCAGCGCTTTGTATTCGCCCAACGCTAAAATCGTCATTTCCCCGGACAGCACCGTATCCGGTGTAATTGATACGTCGGTTTTTCCCGAATGCTTGATGCCAAGAATGTTGATTCCAAACTTGCTGCGGATATTCAGTTCGCCAATGCTTTTCCCGACCCAGCCTTCTGGTACTTCCACCTCAAAAATGGCGTGCTGCTCGTCGAACTCTATGTAGTCGAAGATATGGTCGGCAGTGTATCGGATCGCTGCCCATTTTGCCACCTGTTTTTCCGGGTAGACTACATGGTCTGCACCGTTGCGAAGCAGAAACTTTGCCTGCACATCACGCTCGGCACGCGATACCACGCGCTTTGCACCCAGCTCCTTCAGCAGCGAGGTGGTTTCCAGCGAGTTCTGAAAATTACCGCTGATGGTCACGATGCAGACGTCAAAATTTCCGATGCCAAGAGAGCGAAGAAACTCCGCGTTTGTACTGTCGCCAATTTGTGCGTTGGTGACATATGGTAGCACATCACTGATTCGCTCCTCGTTTGTATCGACTGCCATGACCTGATGCCCCAGCTGATAAAGCTGTACTGCGATATGCCGTCCGAAGCGGCCTGTGCCAATCAATAGAATGTTTTTCATGTGAAAAGGCTCCTTATCCAATTGTAATTTTTTCCTGCGTCAGCCTTGCATTCCCCGCTTTTTTGCTGGAAAGTGCCGCATAAATGAGGGTAAGACCGCCGACTCTGCCCAGATACATGAGCAAGATCAGCACCATTTGCGATGGAATGCGCAGCTGCGGTGTAATACCAAGTGTCAATCCCACAGTCCCGACCGCCGATGCCGTTTCATACAGGCAGGCAGACAGCGGAAGATGCTCGTATGCGCTGATAAAGACCGCACCGCCAAAGAACAGCACCAGATACATCGTCAGAATGGTCGCGGCGGTTTTGACAGCGCTGCAATCGACTCTGCGTCCGAAAAATTGGGCACTATCGCGCTGGCGGAAGGTCGCAGTGGCATTGGCAATCAAGACCGCCAGCGTCGTTGTTTTCATGCCGCCTGCTGTAGAACCCGGAGAACCGCCGATGAGCATCAAAAGGATCATCACGCCCTGCGACGCACCGGACATCGCGGATAGATTTACCGTGTTGAAGCCCGCTGTCCTCGGCGTGACGGACTGAAAAAAGGATGCCAGCAGCCGGTTTCCGGAGGGAAGCGCGGAAAAGTCTGAAAAGAAGAAAAACACAGCAGGCAGAAAAATCAAAAGACCTGTCGTGACGAGAATCACCTTGCTCTGCATTCGGTAGCGATGAAACCGCCACTTGTTTTCAAAGATATCATCCCACGTCAGAAATCCAATGCCGCCAATCACGATCAACAGCATAATCGTGATATTGATTACCGGGCTGTCCGCGTAGCCGGTAAGAGATGGATAGCGGTTGCTTTCTGTCCCAAGAATATCAAACCCGGCGTTGCAAAAAGCAGATATGGAATGAAATATCGCCATCCAGACGCCGCGCCCTCCATAGTCACGGCAGAACACCGGCAGCACGGCAAGCGCCCCCAGCAGCTCAATCAGAAACGTCCCTCGCAGGATGAAGCGTGTCAGGCGGACGATTCCGCCGACCTTTGGTGCTGAAATTGCATCCTGCATGGTGCTGCGCTGCATCAGAGAGATTCTTCGCCCGGACAACAGTGCAAACGACGCTGCTACGGTTACGACACCAAGACCACCAATTTGGATCAGCGCCAGAATAACCGCCTGCCCAAAGGTTGACCAGTAGCTGCCTGTATCCTGCACCACAAGCCCTGTCACGCAGACGGCAGAGGTCGCTGTAAACAGCGTTTCATTGAATGGAGTTACATTCCCTCCAGTCGTGGAGATCGGCAGCATCAGCAGCAGTGCTCCGAGCAGAATGACCGCGGCAAAACCTAATATGATAATTTGAAAAGACGAAAGGCGGCGCTTTCGACGAATGATCTCTTCCGGCATAAAGGCAGCTCCTTATTTCTGTGATGGTTATATTATACAGCCGGAGATTTTAAGAGCGGATAAGGGACATTTGCGACGTATTAAGATTGAATAAAGATGAGGAGATTGCTTGTCCATTTTTTGTGTCTGGCTTTGCCAACTGCCCAAGTCAGGCCGTAGTAGTGGTGAAGAGAGGGTAAGACGGTTTATTTCAATCGTTTTTTGCAGAACTGGCCAAAAAGCGCTTTTGAAATTGTAGTAAGGTTAGGGAGAAAGAAAAACACTCTGGTCGAATGTTGCTAATGGTAACGCCAATGTTGCCGTTGGCATGTCGCAATCCCATCGCTGCCGCGATACCGTAAAAGCAGAAAGAGTTGCAGCGACGAACGGCGGGCGACGGCGGCTTGTTCACAAAATGTTTACAAATTCGCGCCCTGCTTTTTGCTGAAAAAATGTCCGTTGTAAAGTGAAAGGAGGTTTGGAGCAGCAGAGAGCAAGATTCTACCGAGGTGCCAGTTTTCGCATGCCATTTCTTGCGGATTCCCCATTTGATGCTATAATGAATGAAATAATCGAGAATTTGCGCATCGAAAAAGGAGCGTTCGCATGAGAAGATTTTGGAGCTTTTATCAAAACGAGTCTTATCAGGTGGGCTGCAGCGGCAGAACGGTTTATATATATGATAAAGCAGGAAATGAGCTTGCGAAATTCCGCGATATTCCCTATGCGTATACAGCCGCTTTTATGCCGGGAAAGAATATCATCGCCGTGAAGTCCACAGAAGGGCGCCTGGGGTTTTATGATCTGGACTCCCTCTGTCTGCTAAAACGGATCACGATCACCAGGATTGGCGCACAGGATGAAGGATTTTGCTTTTCGCCCGACGGTAGCTTTTTTTACAATATCGAGAAGCCCATCACTTCTTTAAGAACTCAGCTTGGGGTTTATGAGACAAACACCTTTACAAAAGTAAGCACACTGTTTGCTGAAGATGTGCGAACCGTACTAAGACATCTGGAGTTTGACGAGAAAACCGGCACGTGCTATCTGTTGGGCTATGTGCGTAATGATATGGGGGTGCGTGATCGTGACTTCATTGCGATTTTTAATACAGAGAGCCAGACCCTTCAAGACATCCATTTCATCAGCCAAAAGCAATATGATTATCTGGCAATATACAAACATTGGGAATTGAGCGGGTTCACAGAAAAAACTCTCGAATGGTGTTTCTGTGACCTTGATGAAAAGTTAAGCCTAAAAGAGGTATATGAAGCGGCTGGCAGCTGATTCCCCTCCCGGAGAGGAACGAGAATTCCGCTTCCATCGTTGTGAAACTGTGAATGGAAGTGAGCCTTCGCAGCCACCGGCAGGCATCCGAAGATGCCTGCCGGTGTTCTTTTGCGCTTCCCTTTTAGATGCCGACATTGCGGGATTGCAGGCAAAACACTTGTATGCTATAATGAAAAAACCGTTGATTTTTGTCCGCGCGGCGCGTCCGCCGGCTACGGCAAACGAAATGATACTTAGAAAGGACCTTTGATGATGAAACCGAAATTTGACGGCTATGCGGCGCAGTATGATGCCTGGTTTATGGAAAACGACAACCTGTTTCAGAGCGAGCTGCGCCTGTTTCAGACCGCACTCGGCGACATTGCCGGCAAGCGCGTGCTCTCCGTCGGCTGCGGCAGCGG
>OCPR01001421.1_pt1 | contig 14697 bp, 14 predicted proteins | sample 1538611 | NCBI WGS metagenome assembly OCPR01 (sample SAMN04571711, study PRJEB22368) | human gut metagenome | biome: human gut; material: stool | host: Homo sapiens | place: Luxembourg | collected 2012-09-28
CACATCCGGCTTGATCTCGCCGCCACAAGAACAGTGCGGTACACCTTCCGATTTTTTTACATACTCTGCGTCATAAAATTTTCCGCATTTCATACAATAATTTCTATGGATACTTCCATGAAGTTCATATACTTTTTTACTGCCTGCCGCCTGATGAAGACCATCAATATTCTGCGTCACAACTGCCTGAAGCTTTCCTGCTGCCTCAAGCTCTGCCAGCTTCAGATGTGCCGGGTTCGGCTTTGCATCCAACATCATCATCTTCTCTTTATAAAATTCATAAAATGCTTCCGGATATTTTATAAAGAAACTATGACTGACAACCTGCTCAGGAGAGTACTTGTATTTCTGATGATAGATTCCGTCTGCACTTCTGAAATCCGGAATCCCGCTTTCAGTTGAGACTCCTGCTCCTCCGAAAAATACGATCCTGCTGCTCTCATCTATAATCTTCTGAAGTTCCGCTATTTCCTTTTCATACATCTTTTCTTTCCTCACCACATACAGTAAATGCGGTACATACTTCATGTACCGCATCTCCTGGAAATAATTTTATGTATCTTACAGATCTACTCTTCCGGTTGTATCGCCATTGACAACATAATATGCTGCTGACTCTTCCGGTTTCAGATAAATCTTGACATCCTTCATCTCTCCGACTTTTCTCTTAAGATTCTTTGTCCAGATCTCTTTCACTTTCTGAAGGATCTCTTTTTCTGTATATTCCTTACCTGCAAACTGAAGGAACATCTCCGTCTTAAGCTCTGCCTTTTTGGCTGTTGACTTCTTCGCTGCTGTCTTCTTTGCTGCAGTCTTTTTCACTGCTTTATCTGCTGCCTTTGCAGTAGCTTTTACAGCTTTTTCCGCTGTCTCCGCAACTTTCTTTACGGCTTTCTTCGCTGTCTCTTTTGCTGCAGTCTCTTCTGTCTGAACTTCCGGTGTATCCACTAATACTGCTGCCTTTGTCTCGAGCTTCATTGTAGAATCTTTCTTAGTCTCAATCGCTTTTGCAGCTTCTGTCTCTTTCTTATCGGCCTTTTTTTCCGGCTTTGCAACCGGAGTCTTTGCTGCTTTCTCTTCTGCTTTCACTGCTTTTGCTTCAACGGCTTCTTTAACGGCTGCTTTCTCTTCTGCTTTGGCTGCTGTTACTTTTACTGTTGAATTTGCTTTCTTTGATACCATAATCTCGTTTCCCTCCTAAATTATACACCCAAGTACAATGGATTTTTCCTGCTTTGTACTTGTGAATAAATTCACAGTTCTATCAGATTGTACCGCATTTTTCCCAAAACGTCAAATTCAAGAATTTTTCCTTTATTTTTCTTCCTCTCATGACCGATCCTGATTGTCAGAATAACTCCTGAAAAAAGTATCCAGTCCTCTCAGAGTCTTTAACAGTACCGGAATTTCCGTCTCGTCCAGTTCCTCGATCACAGCATTCGTCATCTGTTCATGAAACTTTGCATGATGCCTGTAAGCCCGCTGCCCCTTTTCTGTCAGCCAGATATAGACCACCCTCCTGTCCTTCTCACCACGTTCCCTCAAAACGTACTTTTTATTGACCAGTGCATTCATTGCCGTCGTAAGTGAGCCTGCTGTGATCTTCATTTTTTTTGCCACCACAGACATCGTCGTCTTTCCGGTCAGACCGATTGCCTCGATAATATGCATATCATTGTTCGTAATATCCTTAAACTCTTCCGTTATGATCGCATTTTTTTCCAGTTCCCATATTTCATTAAATAAATGTACCAGAATATCATTGATCGTCTCATAGGTTTTCATTCCTGATTTCCCTCCTCCGCCTTATCATCCCGGTGCATTTATCCGTCATTTACAGCTTTCTGAAACGCCTGCCGTTATCTGTCCGCTACAGCTTTCCGAAACGCTCGCCCCATCCTGTCCGCTACAGCTTTCTGAAACGCTCATATCTTCCTTCCAGCAAGTCTTTCGTTTCCAGCTTCTGGTATTTTGTCAGAAACTCTGCCAGACCTGCCCGCAGCAGTTCTGCAGTTGGTTTCATCGTCAAAACACTGAAGTTTTGTGGTTCCGGGAATACTCTCTCGATCACCCCCAGTTTCTTCAGATCGGCTGCTGTCAGTTTCATCATCTTTGCTGCTTCAGCCGACCGGCTGCTGTCCTTCCATAAAATGCTTGCAAACCCTTCCGGCGAAAGGACAGAATAGACACTGTTCTCCAGCATCCACACTTCATCTGCCACCGCCAGTGCCAATGCACCACCACTTCCGCCTTCACCGATCACAACAGAAAGTACCGGCACTTTCAATCCAGACAATTCAAATAAATTTCTTGCGATTGCTTCTCCTTGCCCGCGTTCTTCCGCCTCCATTCCGCAAAATGCACCCGGAGTATCTACAAAATTGATGACCGGACGATGGAATTTTTCTGCCTGCTTCATCAGCCGCCGTGCTTTTCTGTACCCTTCCGGGGAAGGCATGGCAAAATTCCGTTCCAGATTTTCTTTTGTCGTCCTGCCTTTTGCCTGTGCGATCACCGTCACACAGATTCCCTGAAAATATGCAATTCCTCCAATGATCGCCGGATCATCTCTGTAATATCTATCTCCATGTAATTCTACAAAATCTTCAAACAAAATGTCAATATAATCCTTGCCGACCGGACGCTCTTTTGAACGGGATCGGCAGACCCGCTCCCATGCCGTAAGAGATTTTTCAGACCATGGTTCCTGTTCTGCTGCTTTCTTTCCTGCTTTTTTTTCTGTCATTCCTGCCTTTTGGACCGGTTCTGTTCTGTCGGATTTTCTGATCTCTTTTCCCTTTCTGCAATCCGGGTGGACATGATCATGCATTTTCAGGATCCTTCCCAAAACCGGCTTCATATTTTCCCGCTTTACAATCTGATCTACAAATCCATGTTCCAAAAGAAATTCTGCCCGTTGAAATCCTTCCGGCAGTTTCTCCCCAATCGTCTGCTCGATCACCCGCGGGCCTGCAAACCCAATCAATGCCTGTGGTTCTGCTATTATAATATCTCCCAACATGGCAAAGCTGGCTGTCACGCCGCCTGTCGTCGGATCTGTCAGTACCGTCACATATAACAGTCCTGCATCGCTATGACGTTTTAATGCCGCTGAAGTCTTTTCCATCTGCATCAGCGAAATAATCCCTTCCTGCATTCTCGCTCCACCGGAACAGGTAAATAAGATCACAGGAAGGTTTTCATTTGTGGCACGTTCCACCGCCCGGGTGATCTTCTCGCCGACTGCATACCCCATGCTTGCCATCATAAAACGCCCGTCACAGACTCCGATCACTGCCTGCTTTCCGTTGATTTTTACACGCCCGGTCACAACAGCTTCTTTTAATCCCGTCTGTTCCCTGAGTTTCTTTATCTTTTCAGAATATCCTTTAAATTGCAGCGGGTCAGGCGGACCGTCCATTCCATCCAGATCCATATCCCACTCTTCAAAACTTCCTTCATCTGCGATCATCTCAATCCTTTTGTATGCAGGAACTCTGAAATACCCATGACATTTCGGGCAAATATATGCTCCATTGATCACTTCTTCCGACAGGATTGCCGCACCACATTTATTGCATTTTTTCAAAAGTCCTTCCGGTGCTTCCGGTCTTCTTCTTAAACGCCCCTTTCGTACAGGATTCTCTCTTTCCCCTGTCTTTTTAAACATATTCTGAAGTCTCATTTTTACTCCCTTCTTCCGTCCCTGCATCACGAAATTCCTGCTTCTTTATGCCAAAAGTCCTTTTGCCTCTGTAACAAATTCCACATCAATATTTCCTGAAATAAAATCAGGGTGGTTTAAGATTGAATACTGATAATCTATATTCGTTTCAACACCTTTGATGATCACTTCCCCTAATGCACTTTTCATTTTATGGATTGCTTCTTCCCTGCTGTCTCCATGAACGATCAGCTTTGCCAGCATAGAATCATAACAGGGCGGTACCTGATAACCTGTATAAACTGCAGTATCTACACGGATTCCTTCCCCTCCCGGGAAATGCACATCCGTGATCGTGCCTGGAGATGGTCTGAAATTCTTCATCGGGTTTTCTGCATTGATCCTGCACTCAATGGCATGTCCGCTGATATGCACTTCTTTCTGCTTCATGCCAAGTTTCTGACCATCTGCGATCCTGATCTGCTCTTTGATCAGATCCACCCCGGTTACCCATTCCGTGACCGGATGCTCCACCTGAATCCTTGTATTCATTTCCATAAAATAAAATGCTCCGCTCTTTTCAAGAAGAAATTCGATCGTACCGGCATTTCTGTAGCCTGCTGCCTTTGCAGCCCGGACAGCCGCCTCTCCCATTTTCTTACGCAGACCGGCACTCAGTGCAACCGATGGAGATTCTTCGATCATTTTCTGATGGTTTCTCTGGATAGAACAGTCACGTTCTCCTAAATGGATTACATTCCCATAGTTGTCTGCAAGAATCTGAAACTCGATGTGCCTCGGATGCTTTACAAAATGTTCAATATACATCGTTTCATCTCCAAAAGCGATCCCGGCTTCTTTCCGTGCTGTCTGGAAACTCTGCTCAAATTCTTCCGGGTTCTGTGCCACACGCATTCCCTTTCCGCCACCACCGAGTGCTGCCTTGATAATAACCGGATAACCGATTTTTTTTGCGATCTTTGCCCCTTCCTTCACATCATAAACTGTCTCTTTACTCCCAGGAATGACCGGGACTCCTGCTTTTATCATGGTATTCCTTGCCTCAGATTTATTTCCGAGCCGGCTGATCACGTCCGATGGTGGTCCGATATAGACAATATTACACTGCTCGCACAACCGGGCAAACCGGCTGTTCTCTGAAAGGAATCCAAATCCCGGATGGATTGCATCCGCACCGGATACCAGCGTCGCACTGATGATGTTCTGCATATTCAGATAACTGTCTGTGGAAGGTGCCGGACCTATACATACTGCTTCATCCGCAAGCTGTGTATGCAGAGCATCCCTGTCTGCCTCTGAATATACTGCAACGGTACGGATTCCCATCTCTCTGCACGCCCGGATGATCCTTACCGCAATTTCACCTCTGTTGGCAATCAGTATCTTTTCGATCATATCTTACTCTCCCATCTGAAACTTACTAATGCTAAAAGCTATTCGCCTACCATAAAGGTAAGCTCTGCTGTCACTACCGTCTTTCCATCTACTGATGCTGTCGCTTCACCGACCCCGACCGGACCTTTTCTTTTGATGATCCTCGTTTCCAGACGCAGCCTGTCTCCCGGCAAAACCATTCCCTTAAACCGGCACTTCTGAACGCCTCCGAAAAATGCAATCTTTCCACGATTTTCCGGCAGACTTAGAATCGCAACTGCACCGGTCTGTGCCAGTGCCTCTAAAATCAGCACACCCGGCATCACTGCTTTCTGTGGGAAATGCCCCCGGAAGAAATCTTCATGATAGGAAACACCCTTGTATCCCACGGCATATTCTCCAGGCACGTAATCCTCAATCTGATCGATCAGAAGAAAAGGATGTCTGTGCGGAATAATCTGCTGAATCTGTTCTGTATTTAAACTGTGCATCGTTCTGTCCTGACCTTTCCTGTTATCCAACTGCAAAAAGTGGCTGTCCATATTCTACGGACTGACCATTCTCTACAAAAACTTCTGTCACTGTTCCTGCAAAATCTGATTCAATCTCATTCATCAGTTTCATCGCCTCAATGATCGCTACGATCTGACCTTTTTCCACTCGCTCCCCGACTTTCACAAACGGTTCTTCATCTTCTGCCGGAGCAGCATAGAACGTTCCTACCAGTGGTGCTGTCACAATTTTTCCCTTTTTCTTCTCCGATCCGTCTGCTTCATTTTTATTTAATGCGGCTTTCTGCTGCACAATTTCTTCCGTACATGACACCTCTTCTATCTGCTGTCCAGACTGAATAGGCTGTAGTTTCTTTTTCAAAGAGATTTCTGCATTTTCATCTTTATATTCAAGCTCTGTAAGGTCCGACTCTGATACTGCATCGATCAACTGCAGCAGTTCTTCCATTTTCATACTCATGCTCTACTCCTCATAGCGTTTTACGATCAGTGACACATTATGACCGCCAAATCCCAGGGAATTTGACATTGCATAATCAATTTTCTTTTCCACCGGAGAACCAACTGCATAATTCAGTCCACATTCTGGATCTATATGCTCTGTCCCTATGGTCTGATGGATAAACTGATCCTCAATACTCTTTACACATACAATCACCTCAACAGCACCGGCTGCACCCAGCATATGGCCGACCATTGATTTGGTAGAATTGATCACTACCGTTTCTGCCGCCTTTCCCAGTGCATAACGGATCGCTCTTGACTCAAACAGATCATTATGATGCGTACTTGTTCCGTGTGCATTAATATAGTCAACCTGCTCTGGCTGTATTCCTGCTTCTTTCATGGCAAACTTCATCGCCATGCCTGCTCCGGATCCGTCTTCTGCAGGGGAAGTAATATGATAGGCATCACCGGTTGATCCGTATCCTGCCATCTCCGCATAGATTCTGGCACCTCTCGCCTTGGCATGCTCCAGTTCCTCCAATACAACAATTCCGGCTCCCTCTCCGATCACAAATCCATCCCTGTCTTTATCAAATGGCCGGGATGCTGATGCCGGATCCGGATTACAGGACAATGCTGTCAAAGCTGTAAATCCCGCTACACCGGAAGGACAGATACTTGCTTCTGTTCCTCCCGCCACACAGACATCAAGATCTCCATACTGGATTGCCCGCATAGCATCTCCGATGCTGTTTGCCCCTGAAGCACAGGCAGTCACTACATCTGTACATTTTCCTTTCAGTCCAAGCTGGATTGATACATTTCCTGCTGCCATATTGGAGATCATTAACGGAATCATCAATGGATTCACGCGTCCCGGACCACGCTCCTGCAGTTTTTTATAATTTTTTTCATGACACTCCAGTCCACCAATTCCTGAGCCAATGATTGTCCCGATACGGTAGGGATCTTCCTCTGCCATATCCAGTCCTGCATCTTCAAATGCTTCTTTTGCTGCCGCCACTGCATACTGGGAAAAAGATTCCATTCTTTTTGCCGCTTTAAAGTCCATTCGTTCTTTTGCGACAAAATTCTTTACTTCTGCTGCAAGTTTTACTTTATATTCTGATGCATCAAAATGTGTGATGGGAGCGATTCCTGATTTTCCTGACCGGATTCCATCCCAAAATTCCTCTATGGTATTCCCGATCGGTGTCACTGCACCCATTCCTGTTATAACTACTCTGCGTTTCATTTCTTTTCCTGCCTCCTTCTACATTGCCATGCCACCGTCGACATGGATCGTCTGTCCTGTTATATACCGGGCAGAATCAGATGCAAGAAATGCGACTGCTTCTGCAACATCTTCCGCTGTTCCAAAGGCTCCCATCGGGATCTGTGCCACAGCGGATTCCCTGACTTTTTCCGTAAGAACTGCTGTCATTTCTGTCTCAATAAATCCCGGAGCGACTGCATTGACAGTAATTCCTCTGGATGCAAGTTCTCTTGCAGCACTTTTGGTCAGTCCTATCACGCCTGCTTTGGATGCCGAGTAATTTGCCTGTCCTGCATTCCCAAGGATTCCTGAAACTGATGACAGATTGATAATTCTTCCGCCTCTTTGTCTGAGCATCTGCCTTGCAGCAAACCGGATACAATGGAATGTCCCTTTCAGATTGGTATCGAGGACTGTATCGTAATCTTCTTCTGACATTTTCATCAGCAGACCATCTCTCGTGATTCCTGCGTTATTGACCAGAATATCCAGTCTTCCAAAGTCATCCGTTACTTTTCTGATCATTGCTTCTGTGGCCTGATAATCTGCTACATTACACTGCATGATCTCTGCAATTCCTCCGTCAGATTCAATTTCTGCTTTCACTTCCTTGGCTTTCTCCATTGAACCATGGTAATTGATCACAACTGCTGCCCCCTCTGCTGCCAGCTTCAAAGCAATCGCTCTTCCAATTCCCCGGGAGGCTCCTGTCACTAATGCAACTTTTCCTGTCAATGTATTTTGCATAACTCATTTACCACCTTTTTCAGATCTTCGACTGTACTGATATTATATGTCCGAACTTCTCTGCTGATCTTTCTCATAAATCCGGTCAGTGTTCTTCCCGGACCGATCTCTATAAAAGTATCTACACCCTGACTGAGCATTTTTTCTATACTCTGCTGCCATCTGACCGATGCCGCCACCTGCTTTGCAAGAAGGGCTTTTGTCTGATCGATTTCTGAGACATATTCCGCTGTAACATTTGTCACATAGGGAATTTGTAATTCTGAGAGTTCCACACTTTTCAATTCTTCTCCCAGCTCTTTTCCTGCTTCTTTTAATAATGGAGAATGGAATGGCCCACTGACTTTCAACGGAAGAATTCTTTTTGCTCCTGCTGCTTTCAGCCGTTCTGCTGCCTTTTCCACCGCATCGTTCCAACCGGTAATCACGATTTGTCCGGGACAGTTATAATTTGCAACACTCACACCTTCCATCGATGCCACCGTCTTTTCGACGATTTCTCCTGAAAGACCTAACACTGCCGCCATTGCACCTTGTCCATCCGGAATTGCATTCTGCATCAGAAGTCCTCTTTTTCTTGTGATTCGGATTGCATCCTTCAGCTTCATTCCTCCGGCTGTTACGATCGCACAATATTCACCCAGACTCAGTCCTGCTGTGACATCTGCCACAAGACCTTCTTCCTCAGCAACACGCTCCATCGCCATGCAGACTGTCACGAGTGCTGCCTGTGTATATTCTGTCTGATCCAATCTGTCATTTTCTTCAAAACAAAGCTTTTTCATGTCGATGCCAAGCAATTCGGTTGCCTGGTCAAAAACCTTCGCAGCCGTTTTGTACTGGTCATAAAAATCTTTTCCCATCCCCGCTTTCTGTACGCCCTGTCCGGGGAAAATAAATGCAACTTTACTCATAAATTTCTGTTCCTCCAAGCAATGCATCTGTCTCCTGCACCAGCTTTTCGATTACCTCTTTGCAGGACATTTTTTCTTTAATCATCCCTGCGATCTGACCTGCCATGACACTTCCATTTTGAACATCCCCATCAACAACCACTTTTTTCAGTCCACCAAGCGTCAGTAACTCCAGCTCTTCAAACGCAGCACCTTCCTGCTCTTTCTGTAAATATGTCTTTGTCATCTGATTGCGGAGGGCTCGTACCGGATGTCCGGTAGAACGTCCCGTAACCCTGGAATCAATATCCCTTGCTTTCAGAATACAGTTCTTGTAATTTTCATGTACCTGTGCTTCTTCTGTTGCAACAAAGCGGGTTCCCAACTGAACTCCCTTCGCTCCCAGCATGAATACCGCTGCAACACCTCTTCCATCTGCAATCCCACCAGCTGCAATAACCGGAATCTGAACTGCATCCGCAACTTGTGGAACAAGAACCATCGTTGTATTTTCTCCGATATGGCCTCCTGCCTCCGTTCCCTCTGCAACAACAGCATCTGCTCCGCACCGTTCCATTCTCTTTGCGAGGGCAACCGATGCAACTACCGGAATCACTTTCACTCCGGCTGCTTTCCACATTTTCATATATTTTTCCGGAGATCCTGCACCGGTTGTCACCACCGGCACAGCTTCTTCAACAATTACTTTTGCTACTTCATCTGCATGAGGACTCATCAACATAATATTCACACCAAAAGGCTTCTTCGTAAGCTCTTTTACCTTCTGTATCTGTTCCCGTACCCATTCAGCAGGAGCATTTGCTGCCCCGATCAGACCAAGTCCCCCTGCCTCCGATACAGCCACAGCCAAATGATATTCTGCAACCCATGCCATGCCTCCCTGTATAATGGGATATTCAATTCCAAGCAGTTTTGTTATTGATGTCTTCATTTTGAATTCCTCTTTCTTATTTGTGACTTTCTACATAAGAAACCACGTCTCCGACCGTTTTGATTTCTTCCAGATCTTCACTCGGTATTTCAATTTCAAATGCTTCTTCAAACGCCATAACCAGCTCAAAAAGATCCAGTGAATCTGCTCCAAGATCCTCCTTGAATGAAGTATCTGTTGTAAGTGTATCTGCCTCCACATTTAATGACTCTGCTACAATTTCCTTAATCTGCTCTAACATTTTTATTTCCTCTCTTTTCTTTTCATTTTTTCTATGTAATAAGGAAAAGTATCCTTTTCCTGACTACCATTCAAATAAGCACCCTGCCCAGGTCAGTCCCGCACCGAATCCTGCCAAAAGCATGCTCTGCCCTTGCTTTAAAATTTTCATCCGGTTCATTTCATCCAACAAAACAGGGATCGAAGCTGCCGAAGTATTTGCATATTTGTCCAAATTCACCGGAAATTTTGAATCTTTCAGGTTCAATCTTCTGGCAACAGCTTCTATAATCCTTTGATTCGCCTGATGCAACACAATATGATCTATCTCTTCCGGCCTGATCCCGGCCTCCCCGGTAAGTTCTAAAATCAATTCCGGCACTTTGCGTACTGCAAATTTAAAGACTTCCTGACCATTCATTTTAAGGAACGACTTTGTGCTTCCCACAAGAGCTTCGCCCTTTGTCCCGTCAGAATGTGCTGCCATATGGCAATACCCCTTCTCTTCTGCTTTTACCACAACTGCCCCCGCTCCATCTCCAAATAAGATACACGTTCCCCGATCCGACCAGTCAACCATCCTGCTCATCCGTTCTGCCCCAATGACCAGCACCGTTCTGCATATACCGGAATGGATATACGCCTGTGCTGTATGAAAGGCAATCACAAATCCAGAACATGCCGCATTCACATCATATCCCACTGCATTGACTGCACCGGTCATTTTTTGGACTTCACATGCCGTACATGGATAAACCGTTTCTGATGAGGAAGTTGCCACAAGGATCATATCAATCTCCTCCGGTTCTGTCCCGGCATTTTCCAAAGCCTTCAGAGCCGCCATTGAAGCCATATAAGACGTGGTCTCTTTCTTTGCTATATGACGCTGCCTGATTCCTGTCCGCTCCTGAATCCATTCATCACTGGTGTCTACAGATTCTGCCAATTTAAAATTATCTATGATATAGTCCGGCAGATATGATCCTGTTCCACATATTTTTCCAATCATTTTTTTCTCCAACTCTTTCAAAATAATTTGAGTCTTAAATACTTTGACTTTCAAAGTATATCACAATAAAAAAATATGTCAACAAATTTTTTTCATTTTTATATCCACTTAATCCACAGAATTTTTTAATGTAATACCATATACAGTATTTATTTGCAACGGATCACTTTCTGCAATTTTCCCGTCATAATATACTACAACTTCATCACCGACAGATACCTCTGCATAGTTGTCCCGATTTTTTTCATTTAACGATACTTTACACCTCGTTCCATCAGGATATCCTTCCTTATTAATTTCAAGCAGAATAGAATTATCCTGTACTTCCAGGACAGTTCCCGTAATATCAGGCTTATTTTGCAGATTTCTATTCACATTCCGATTGCTGCAGCCTGCCAGATTCAACGCAATAATTAATATTAAAATGAATGATGTCCACTTTTTCAAACTTTTCTCCTTCTCCCGGTAGCCCTTACGAACTCTGATATTGGAAATACAAAGGTGCAGGACATCCGGTGGATGTCCGCTTTGCACCGACCGCAGCGGCAGCGGCGATCCCCAAAATCTGATAACACATTATAACACAAAATTATTCATAAGTGAAAGCAGAGTATCCTGCTGTTCTTATAATTTTGCACAATCTATTATAATTTTCTGACACAGATCATACCCTAACACAGAACTGTTCAAAGACATGGTATAGTTCTCTGCCATTCCCCATTTCTGTTCGGTATAAAAATTATAGTTTGTTCTGCGTCTTTTATCTATATCATTTATCATTTTTATAGCATCCACTTCTGTAACATTATATAAGCTGCAGATACGCCGGACTTTTTCCGGTATGCTTCCATGTATAAAAACATTTAATACATCTTTTCTGTCCTTTAAAATGAAATCTGCATTTCGCCCTACGATTACGCAGTTTTCTTTTTCAGCGATTTCCATAATTACTTTTCTTTGTGCTTCATACACCATATCTTCTACTGATTTTCCCGTAATATCACGACCAGAAAAAGCATACGCAAACCATCCTTTCTTCGGAGATAACTCAGCATTTTCCCGAACATACGCCGATGATAACCCTGCCTGTTCTGCAATCTGTCCGATCATTTCTTTATCATAATAGGCAATACCAAGCTTTTTTGCCACTTCTTCACCAATAAAACGGCCACCACTTCCGAATTCCCTGCTGATTGTAATAATTCTCTTTGCCATAACTGTCTCCTCCTTAACTTAATCTTTCCACTTTGTTCTTTCGGATTTTCTTTAAAAATACATATCCCACCAGACAAGCAATAAGCTCAGTAATTGGGAATGCCCACCAGATCAATGAAATCCCCATCTGTCCGTTTCTGACAAAAGTGGAGAAAATGCCCGCCAGTGGTAATATGACTATTAACTGTCTGAGTAATGAAATCACCAGCGATTCTATACCACCATCCAATGCCTGATAAATTCCCTGATATGCTACATTAATTCCGGCAAAAATAAAGCTGACAGAGATAATTCTCATGGCTCCGATAAAATATTCTCTGGACTGTCCTGCATTAAATAAAGTAGCGAAAGCCCCCGGGAAAATTTCTGTAATCGCTACACCAACAATCATAAGTACAATCGTATAGATCAATCCATACATAATTCCATCCTGAACTCTCTTTTTGCTGTGCATTCCATATGCAAAAGCAATAATCGGTGTAATCGCATCTCTCAGCCCAAAGGCAAGGAATAATACAAACTGCTGCACTTTATAGAACAACCCATAGGCTGTCTGTGCCGATGGACTGAACTTCAATATCAGATTCATTGCATAAACCATAATAGACATAAGTGCCTGTGCAATAATTGCCGGAAGTCCGATGGCATAGATTTCCCGGATAATTCCACCATCCGGTTTCATATACTTTACATTATGCTCAAATTCTTTATTCATCTTTATATGGAATACAAACAACAATACCGCGGACACCACCTGCCCGATTACCGTTGCATACGCAGCACCTTCCACTCCCATTTCAGGAATCGGTCCTATTCCATAGATCATAATTGGATCAAGAATAATATTTATCACTGCTCCCACAACCTGACCAATTGTTGAATAAAGAGAACGTCCGGTTGCCTGTAGCAGTTTTTCAAATAATGAGAAGGAAATAATTCCAAATGAAATGATACAACATATTCTCAGATAGCTCGTTCCCATTGAAACAACCTCCGGATCAACTGTCTGTGATGAGATGTATGCTTTTACTCCAAAAATTCCAAATAACAAGCATATTGCATAAATGATTATTCCTAAAAATAAGCTGTTTCCTGCAACTTTTGCAGCCTTTTTCTCATTTCCCTGTCCCAGGGTTCTCGCAAGAAGTGCATTAGTCCCCACACCAGTTCCAATTCCAACCGCCACCATTAGCATCTGAACAGGGAACACAAGTGTAAGTGCATTAAGTGCAGCCTCACTTCCTCTTCTAATGTTTCCTACAAACGCACTGTCTACAATATTGTAAACAGCCTGCAATGCCATTGATAAGATCATCGGTATTCCCATCTGTACCATGAGCTTATTTACCGACATTTCTCTCATTTTGTTACCTTCAGCCATCTTAACTAAATCCTCCTTTTCTGCATAAAAAAAGTGTGAACTTATCTGATAAGCCGGACTTACGCTGATAAGCTACACACTTTCGATGATATTATATATTTTAATAATGTGCGACATCAGTTGCACAAAAAAACGAGTAGCAAAACTGGATTTACGCTAATCTGCTACTCGTTCAAAAATCATTATATTTTCTTTTTAGTGAAAAGTCAAACAAAAATTGTCACAAAAACTATTCTCACATAAAAACTATTCTTTATTATACATAACAAAATATCATACAATATCTTCTACAACGCAGTTCCTTTCTTTGGAATAAATAGATGGCTCATATCTGCATGTTCCAGATTAAGCAGTGAAATTTTTTTATCAATTCCACCTCCATATCCTGTCAGACTTCCGTTTGTACCTACTACACGATGACATGGAATAATAATGGAAATCTCATTATGTCCAACGGCTCCTCCGACTGCCTGGGCAGACATACGGGGAACTTTTTTCACTTCAGCCATCCGGCGAGCAATCTCTCCATATGTGATCGTCTGCCCATAGGGAATCTGCAATAGGAGCTGCCACACTGCCTGTCTGAATGTTGATCCTGCTGGATGCAGAGGTGGCGTAAATGGGGGTTCTTCTCCGGTAAAATACACATCCAACCATTTTTTTGCTTCTCTGAGAATCTCCGTTTCCTGCAAAATTCTTTCATCTGGAAGTGTATTTGCAAAATATTTCTGTCCTTCGAACCACAAACCAGTAAGTCCTTCTTCATCAGAAGCTAAAAGGATATTACCAATCGGGGATTTGTATCTACTGGCATATATCATATTTATTCCTCAAAAATTATACCTAAAAAATGTATCAGAGCCTTGAATTACTTATTGTACCCGTCTGTTCTTTTTATCATCATTATATCGTAATTCACTTTATTATACCGCATTTTATCTCCTATGCATATCAAATTATATTCCTCATAATAAAATATTGTCACTG
>OCPR01001426.1_pt1 | contig 14629 bp, 9 predicted proteins | sample 1538611 | NCBI WGS metagenome assembly OCPR01 (sample SAMN04571711, study PRJEB22368) | human gut metagenome | biome: human gut; material: stool | host: Homo sapiens | place: Luxembourg | collected 2012-09-28
AAACACCTTTACCCAGTTAGCAATGATTCTATCTCAGGGAATTGGAACTGCTGCCGGAATTATGCTTGGTAAATTATTAGGCGAAAATAAATTAGAGTTGGTAAAGGCCTACAGCAGACGATTTATGGTTCTTATACCGGCAGTTGCATTTGTTCTGGGAATAATTATAGCATTATTCTCACCACTGCTTCTTAGTATGTTTAATGTAGGCGAGGAATCCTTAGGCTATGCTCAAAAAATGATGGTTATTTTTGCTTTGACCATGCCATTTAGGGCAGAGAACTTTGCCATTGTAGCAGGTATTTTAAGAAGCGGCGGAGACAGTCTGTATTGCTTCTTGGCAAACTTTGTAGGCAACTGGCTGGTGGGAATCCCTATGGTATTCCTTGGTGCAGTTGGACTTCATCTTCCGGTATACTGGGTTTACCTGATGGTTTCCGCTGATGAATTAGGAAAAATGGTGGTAGGAATGCCTAGGGCGTTGTCCTACAAATGGGTAAAAAATATCACATAATTAAATAAATTATGTTGCACTCTAAAATAAAAAAGTGAATCAAATCTTTTTTCATTTAAATAAGCTGTCGCCAATGCGACAGCTTATTTTTACATATCCATAATAATTTCTCTTGCTACACTTTCTTCAACCTGTGTTGCATAAACTCCCGGCGAGAACTCAACAATAGCTCCGATTCCATTTTGAATAACAAAACGTAATTTTCCATCCTTAACTTTTTTATCAGTATAAAGCTTCTTTACTAAAGCTTCCCTGTCTATGTAATCAGGAATTTCTGTTGGAAGCTGTGCCTTTTGATATAGGTTTATAACCCTTGTTCTCTCTTCCTCTGTAACATATCCCATTTTCTTTGCCAGATTTACCTCTGCCACCATGCCTATAGCCAATGCTTCACCGTGAAGAAGCCGGTAATCGCTTACAGTTTCAATTGCCCTTCCAACGGTATGACCTAAATTAAGAACCTCCCTAAGTCCGCTTTCCCTTTCATCCTTCATTACAACATGATATTTTATACGGCAATTTTCCTCTGCAACCTTTTCGCAAACATCTTTATCCACAGCCATTATTTTATCAATATTCTTCTCTAAATATTCAAAGAAATCACTGCTGGCTAAACATGCATGTTTTATGGTTTCTGCCAAGCCACTGGATAACTGTCTCTTTGGAAGAGTTTTCCATGCGGCAATATCAATGTAAACCTTTTGGGGCTGATTAAACATTCCAATAAGATTTGTGGCAAGAGGAGTATCTACTGCGGTTTTGCCTCCAACTGATGCATCAGCAGAAGCAAGTAATGTGGTGGCATAATTTATAAAAGGTACGCCTCTTCCATAGGTTCCTGCCACAAAGCCTGCCAAGTCCGTAACCACTCCGCCGCCTACTGCTATAATACAGCAATCTCTGCGGTATCCCTTTGAAAGCATTGTATCTTCCACATACTCCTTTGTCTCTCTTGTTTTACTTTTTTCACCGGCTTCAAAAACAATCAAATCTGTCTTAAATCCTGCTGTTTCAATTAACTTATGTATTTTTTCACCATATAAATCCTTAACCACAGAATCTGTTACAACTACATATTTCTTTATATTCCCTACAAGACCGGCTTTTAAATCTAAAATTAACTTTTCTTCCAAAGAAAAACCAATTTCAATATCATAACTGTCATCCACTACCTTTTTTAATTCTACGTTAAATGTACTCATATTTGTCCTTTCCTAAAACGCCCTAACATAGCTTTGTCAAACGTCTAACGTAATTTTCTCTATTGGTGCTTTGCGAAATGCTCTAATATAATGTAATCTTTAGTTCTTTGTCTTTTTCTTCTGCTGCATTGCAACTATTTTAAGCAGACTTTGCTTTGGCAAAAGTTTTTGTCCCATTATGCATATTTTCATTTTTAATGAAGGTACAATAATAACCTTTCTCTTTTTCATTCCCATTAAAGCTTCCTTAACACAGTATTTAGGAGTAATTCCTTTAAGGGCGAAAATAACGTCTGCCATTTCATTAAATTCCGTGTCTACAGGTCCGGGACACAGCGCCCCCACATAGATTTTACTGCCCTCTTCTTTTAATTCCTGTGCCACCGCCTGGGTAATACTTGTAACATACGCCTTTGTAGCATAATATGTCGCCATATAAGGCCCTGCCGGAAGAAGCCCTGCTGAGGAGGCCACGTTTAAAATTCTTCCATAACCCTGGACTTTCATTTTTTGAAGGACTTTTTTAAATAAAATATGCATTGCCCTGATATTTACATTAATCATGGAAACTTCCTTTGCTAAATCCGTATCCTGAAAATTTCCACAGGTGCCAAAACCTGCATTATTTATAAAAACATTAATGTCCCTATGAGATATTTTTTCCCATAACTGATAACACTCCAATTCGTTAGACAAATCAGAGACAATAATCTCACAGGGAACTGAAAGTTCCGATGCCAACTTTTCCAGCCTGTCCTTTCTTCTTGCAGTAAGGATAAGGCTGTAGCCCATTTTGGCAAAAGCTCTGGCAAACTCCATTCCAATTCCGGAACTTGCACCTGTTATAACAGCTGTTTTTGTTTTCATGAAAAAACCTCCTTGCATAATATGTAGAACCTCTTCCCTGCGGTCAGAGGCATTTCGTCGGAAATATTTTTACACTAGAATGAAACAACTAATTCCATCTTGAATTTTTCTTCCCCAAAAACTGCATGAGGAACATCCTTTGGCATAATAAGTGATTCACCTTCTGTTAAGGTGAACACCTCTCCACCTACTGTAAAACGGCCTTTTCCGTCAAGTACAGTAACCATGGCATCTCCACCTGATGCATGAGTTGATATTTCCTCTCCCTTATCGAAAGAAAAAATGGTAACACTTACAAAATCGTTTTGAACCAAAGTCTTGCTAACAACCTGTCCATCCTGATATTCAACTAAATTCTTTAATAATATTTTTTCCTGTTTTGGAATATTCTTGTACAATTTGCCTCGTCCTTTCATAAAAGCCTATGGCTTAACCTATTTTTTAATTTTAACCTTTTTAGAAGTCCATCTACTATAATATACCTTTTTACCGACTTTTTTATAACATCTTACCTTTACATACAGAACTTTTTTGTTCTTTATTTTGCTGCTTTTAACTGTAAAGACATTTTTCTTAACTTTCTTAGTTACGGTTTTTGATTTGGCATATTTCTTAGAGCTTGAAATTTTAATTTCATATCCGCTTATGCCTTTTATCTTCTTAAGGGATATTTTAACCTTGTTTGAAGCTAATTTTTTGCTGAATTTAGACACTTTTGTCTTTTTAACAGTCACTTTACCTACAGTGGTGGTTTGCTGTTTTTTAGTGGTAATATTCTCCCCTCCGGAAGTCTTTGTAGTGGTTTCCGGCTGCGTAGGAGCCACTGTTGTAGGCTTCTGTGTTGGAGCCACTGCCGTTGGTTCGCTCCCCGGCTCTGTTGCCGGCTGTGATGTTACATGCTCGCTGCCAGGCTCTGTAGTTGGCTCTGCTGTCGGTGCCTCTGTGGTTGGCTCTGTAGTTGGAGCTTCTGTTTCATCTTCCTTAATAAGCTTCACTGCTACATCAAAACTTCCAATAGCGTTTTTATCCTCAAATTTTGTATCAAGGAAATATACCTTATTGGCTTCAAGGTGATAACTGATAAAGAAATTGCTGTCATAATTTCCGTCAGAAAGTTCCCCTCTGTCATCATTTTCTAATAAGAGATTTTCATCTACATCATAGAGAGCTGCCCATGTATCTGTATCATCACCTATGGAATAAATATTATAATCCCCTGATTTAGCCGGAATAAATCTTAAACGGCTGGTCTGATTCTTTTCAACAACATTTACCGTGGTGTTCTTTCTTGTGGTTAAATCCTGTATATTTAACTGAGTTACCACTACAATATCATATGTTGTTGTTTTTCCTCCATACTCAACAGTAAGAGTTCTTCTTTCCACCTTGTCAGAGGCAAAGCCCTTAACTGAAAAGCCTGAACTTTTAATTGCACTGGTTCCGTCTACATAATTAACCTTTATTTCAAGACCTACACAATTAAATTTATCACCTATAGCAAATACAGTTTTCTTTGGATATTCTGATATTTCAATAGAACTAACCTTCTTCTCTGATAATTCACTAAACTGCAAATCATTTCTTTTAGCGTATGTATCTGCTGTAGATGCAGCATATCCGCAAATTGTAACGTTGCTATTATTTAAAATGTCATTTATCTTACATTCACTGTTTTCTATAGTTAATTTGCTTAATTTATCGCAGTTATAAAAAGCCATATAGCCGATTTCACTAACAGAGTTTTTAAGAACTACTTCTTCAAGATTTGCTGAATTGTAAAAGGCACTATCGTTTATGATGGTTGAGCCATCTATTGTTACTGATTTGTCCTCTCCTGCAATTGTATACTTAATAAGTTTCTTTAAATCCTTTGAATACAGACAGCCGTCCTTTGATGCATAATAGCCATTACCTGTGGCAACATCAAAGTTTTTAATTGACTTAGCACAATAAAAGGGTTCATATTCACCCATGCTTCTAAGTCCTGCCGGAATGGTTATGTTTTCAAGATTTTGACTGTAGTCAAAGGCATAGTCACCAAAACTTCTAACTGTTTCAGGAATTGAAAAACCTGTATTTTCCCTGTTTGCAGGATATATTAATAGTGTCTGCATATTTTTTGTGTACAAAACACCATCTGTTGACTTAAAATTTTCATTTTCATCATCTACTAAAATCTCTTTTAAACTTTGACAATTTTCAAACGCATATTCTCCTAAATTGGTAATGGTTTTTGGAAGACTAACACTTTCTAAAGCACTACTTCCAAGGAATCTTCTACTATTAATCTGTGTAATTCCCTCTTCGATAATAAGTTTTTTAAATGCTATTTCAGAAAAAGGTGAACTACTCACCGCTCCTTTACCACTAATTGTCAGTGTTTCACTGACACTGTCATAGGACCACTGTGCCTCACTTCCACAACTGCCTGATGTAGCGCTGTCAGCATAGACAGTGTTAGCACCGGTTGTAAAAACAGTTGGTGCCGGGGAAAAAGCCATGGCAACTACCATTCCCCAGGTAACTATTTTCTTAAACTCTTTTCTCATAACCTTACTCTCCTATTCCTCTGCTATTTGTACATCCACTATTACACTGGTATTGGCACTAAAATGATTTGCTACAGACGTAACAGTCTTTTTTCCTCCTATGTTTTCAAAGGGCACTCTGTAAGTTATACCTCCCATAAATGCTCCACCTGACTGCACATATTTATAATAAACATACACCTTCTTATAGGTTTTGTCTGTTTTGTTTTTAAGCTTGAGATTTCCATTTTCCTTAATTACTTCAAACCTATCCTCTAACAAATCCGGGGCATCTAAGTAGGCATTAACTACAGTTCCGTAAGAATAATCGTCCTTATCACTGTATTTTCTCTTATTAGATTCCAACACCAAAGCTGATGTATGAGGCAAAAGATTTGTTACCCTGAATGTGGCATTTTCCTTATCATTAACCTTAAAGGTAATATCTCCTACCTGTAACATCTTATCTGATGTATTAGATATAATAATAGCTGCCACCTTTTCTATAGGCTCATCGCTGCCATCCTCTAAATAATTTCCTGTATAACTTCCCACTTTTTCAATAATGAGATTGCTGTCTGATAATTCTACCTTTTCACTTTTTTTATCGTCTTTATTACTTTTCTTATCTTTCTGATTAGTTGTAGAATTTTTTACACTTTTTTTAGTTGTAAATCCCTGAATTTTGTCAACTTCCAATGTATTCTTTCCCGGCTCTACATAGTCCTCTACTCTGGTTACATTATTAGTTATGCTTTCTAATTCCTCAGGGCTTAAAGCAGTATTCTTTTGTGCTTCTTTTTTCATGCTTTCTACTTCGCTCTTGTTATTATTGGCGTTTTTAAAAAACAGTATAGTTCCTACTAACAGTAGCACCACGCAAACAACTATAACAATTACAATTATCTTTTTATTTTTGCTATTCATCTTCATTCTCCGCCTTTGCTAATGATTCAATATTATTTACAAAACTCTGGCATTGTCTTAGGTACTCACGGGTTATTCCACACAAATATTCCGGTTTTACAGTGGAATCACCATGACCTTCTGCAACAGCTAAAGCTCCACAAACGGTACATGCATTTCTATGCTCACACCGGGTGCAGGCTTTTGGTAAAAAGATCTTGTCAGTTTCCTTCACTATGTAATCCCAGCACTCATCAAAGGATTTTTCTTTGGGATTTACAACAGGCTGATTCATCATTCCACAAGGTGTCATACGTCCATCCCATGTAATCCAGAAAGAACATTTTCCTGCTATGCACCCCATGTTTTCTTCCTCAGCCACAATGCAGCCATCATCTTCATCTGCTCTAAAACCCTGTTGCATTCTTTTAATAAACCAATACAAAACTCCACTATCCATTTCAGCCTTTTTGGTTCTAAAAAGTGCCTGTCCTGCTTCTTCTTCCGTGAATCTTAAAACCTCCCTTTCACTTTCAAAGCGTCTGATAGGTGGAAACATATACACCATAGGCTTAACTTTTAATTTCCGCTTCTTTGCAAAATCGTATATAGCCTCTATATCGCATACATTGTAAGGTGTGAAGCTGGCATTTAATGCTACCGCTATTCCCGCTTCAAGCAACCTGTCAATGGCAGCGGTCACCTTATCAAATCCATGGGAATCACCACATAAACGACTGTAAGTTTCATTACTTCCACCATATAAAGTTATTCTGATTTTTGATGGTGGACATTTTTTCAGCCAACAGACAACCTCATCAGTAATTAATATGCCATTAGAATTAATGGTAATTATAAATCCCATTTTATTCAATTCAGTATATATCTCTTTAAAATCCTTTCTAAAAAAAGGCTCCCCACCTGTAAGTAAAAGAAACAGCATGCCCTTATCCCTGCACACTTTTCCAAAATCTATCCATTGATTTGCCGTCCATTCCCTGCCGGCACTACACATTTCCTTCTCAGACATTCTGATGTAGCACATTTTACAATTCAGATTACATCTGGGTGTCAATTCAAAAGAACCATGTATCGGTGCCCTGTCCTTCATGGCTTTTAAATACAAACCGGTTCTAAGGTTAGGCTTAAAAGGATTATTCAAATCACTCACAAAATTTCTCCTTATTAAAATACCGTATCACAAACTAACTTTACTGCTTCTTCGTCCGGCAGACAGGTTAATTCATATACCGGTATCCTGCTAATAATTTCTTCTATAATATTCATGCTAATATTTGACAGCTTATCATCCCATCTGGCAAGAGAAAATCGTGGAAACATATTTCTATACAATTCCATTCCCACCAACTGCCTAATAGAATTTTTTTCTCCCTGTTTAAGCAAAATAATTGCTTTAATAGGTGCAGACTCATTTCTATATATCTTAGAACTTCCTGCATAAGGAGAACCATAAACATTAGTAATATCCTTAGAAATATCTATAGTAGCCCTGTCACCATTAAGTATATCAGCATTCATGTATTTTTTCCACAAGTTTGCCTGAGTTGATTTTCCAACTCCTGAAGGTCCACTAAAAAGGATTGCCTGATTTTGGTGTTCAACTACGGAAGCATGCATAATAATGCGGTTGAAAAGGAGTAAAACCAAATCAATATCAAGGCTACTCATTAAAAGTCCTGATCCATTAGTTAAATCAATGAACTTTCTATCAACATAAATTTGTGCTTTCTTTGATTCTATGTCAAACACTGTACTTATTTCCAGACTACTGTCATCTCCCATTTTGTAACTGAAATAAACACAATATTTGCTGTTGTTTATATATATTTTTCTGATATTGTTTTCAAATATCAGAGTGCCTTTATCACTCTTCAACTCACTTTCCACCATGATTCTATATTTGAAATCTGCTTCCTTTTCATTGTTACATATAAAAGGCACCATATTTTCGGGTACCTCCTTGTAAGGGAATCCTTCAATTTCAATTATTAATCCTGCTAAATTAATTTTTATATCCATATTATTTATAAAACCCTTTCCCGACAAAAGTCAGGAAAGGGTTTTCCTTTTTATTATCTTATGATGGCATAGTCGGAGTAAAGTAACACAATCCACTAGTAGGTGTGTCATATCCCATACTCTTTACCCATGCTTCAAATGCCTCATCTGTTTCAGATGCACCTGCCGGTACCATTGTTGACTTATACGTATCTTTTAATTCATTATATAAATCTGATCCCATCTCTACAGTTGCTAAAATCTCAATATCCATATCAAACTTTTCAATGCAGATTTCAGGTTTACTATATTTCTTCATTATTCCTGTACCACCTTTCCATCAAATCCAAACTTTTCAGATCTGTATCCTTCTTCATCATATCCAACAATATACATTGTACTTGCCTTTATGTTTTCTGTCTTACTTGCTTTGAACTTGAGAGTCCATTCTAGTCCACCATCAACTGACTTACTCGAAGCTGTTGTAAGTGTTACTTCTTTTCCATTTGCATCAAATACTTTGATATCATCTACTGCCACAGGTGTTGTTACCTTAACCATAGCATATCTGTCTTTAATAAAGCTATCTGATTTTGTATTATATCCTGCCTTTATAACTACATCAGTAGGATTTAATTCTGATTTAACACCTTTATCTTCAACTGTAGTCGCTGTTACCGGACTTAATTCGTATCCTGCGACTTTCATGCCTGTTAATGAAACATATCCGTCACCACCTGTAACTCTTAAGTACAACTTTCCATCATACTTATCTCCAAGTGTATCAAGTTTATAATACAACTCTGTTGCTGATTTAATTGTAGCAATATCTGTCCATACAGCACTGTTATTAACTTCCTTTAAGTACTGAAGTTTAAGTTCACTTCCCTTAACATTCTTTATTCCAACCTGAATTGTCTTGGAATTTCCTGTGTAACCCTCTAAATTGTCATACATAAATGCCAAACCATATCCTGCACTTAAATACAATTCATTGTTTGGTCCACTTACTGCATATGTCATCATATCCTTAGTTGTGTTTGGATCCAACTCCTTAGTGTTATCTGTATTGTATCCGTTAAAGGATTCTACTACCGACTTACCTGTAAGGAAGGCTGCTCCATTTCCTGTATACTTAGCTAAGGAAATAACTCCCTGTTTATCATATGTTGAACTCAATGGGTCATCATAATTAAACTTAAAGTTTGCTCCTAATATGAGCTGTTTTATTTCGCTTACTGTTGCGCCCAATTCGTTGTTATCATCGTACTTTCCTTCAGCTGTTGAATTACCCTTAGCCGGATTGTAAATTCTAATTCCGTCAATGAATACACTCTTTGCTTCTGAGTTATTTCCTTTAAGTGAAGTTATAGTAACAATATAGTCACCTGCTTCTCCTGTTTCATTTCTCCATGTTATTACAGGAACCTGATACAAATCACCATTTTCGTATGATGTATCAATAATCATACTCTTAACAAGATTGCTCCATCCATTCTGAACAATTAACATACCATTGTTTTTAGTAATCCTTGTATCATCTGTCTTGTTGTATACACTTACAACAATAACTCCTGTTGAACGGTTTGTTCTACTTACAATATCAAATCCTGTACCTCTGAACTCAAAGGCTGCCATAGCAGATTTGCCTAACTCATGTGAACTTCCATTACTATTACCATAATCCTGATTTGCATATGCAGGATCGTATCCGTACTGCATATCCAATGCATTAGACTGTGAACTGTCTTTTGTCTCACCATCAATTGTTACATTTCCTGAATAAATGATCCCGCTCTTAGAATCAATATTTTCATCTGTTCCACTATTAGAGAAATTATCCTCATAATACACAATATTAGCCGGCATTACTTCTACCTTGGATGTCATAACCGGTGTAGCATTTGAAGCATCTAAATCAGATGCACCTGATGCAACGCCGTCCTTTGTAACCTGAACTCCCATATAGAAAGTATCTACATCACTCATGAACTTCTTAGGTGTGTACATAAGCTTTGAATCAGCCCATAATGCTGTTGCCTGACTAAAGTCCATCTGGTTCTTAAACTCGCCATCACTATATGTATAATTAAGTGAATTCTTGTAATTAGCACCAACTGTACTATCAGACATACCTAATACTGTATATCCGTCTGCATCTGTATCATCCTGCAAAATTGATTTATTTGTAACACTAAAGTTCTTATCATAATTATAAGGTGTTGTACCACCTAAGATACCATTAGTATCAGCAAACAAGTCTGTCTTTAAACCGTAATCTAAAACGTAAACTTTATCATTTACATTATAGTTATAAACTACTACTTCTACTTTCTGTGTTCCGTTATTAACATTATCTGCTAACTTAAGAACAAACTTATCATAACCTACATGTTTTGATGTAAATGTCATCTTATTAATGCTTGATTCGTTGCTAACATCACCATTCTCCCATGTAACTTCTGCCTTGTTAGAAGCATCTGCATTATGTGTAAATGTAATGTCTGATGAAGCATTTTCAAGAGTGTAATCATTATATGTTACTGACTCTGTTCCCGGAGTTGTTACTGTTGTAGTAACACCTTCATCCAATACTATAGGCCATACGTGTGAAACACCCCAGCCTCTGTAATTAATAGATACGTTTACGTCTCCATCACTTGTCATTGTAAACGGAATAGTTATTGTTCCATTTACATCTATCAGCCATCCTTCAGATAATGTACCACAGGTTCCTGTTAAATACTGATTTTTAATTGCATTACAATCGTAAGTTTTATTATTAATTGTTATAGCCTTTATTCCATAACCGCCCTGTGCAGGGGATGTTATCTTCAACTTGTGTTCGTTGCTTCCGTTTATAGTAGCCTGAACATCTGATATTGTTGTTGAAACAGTTATATCTGGATTGTCTGCACCATTCATGGTTATAGAAGATGTCTTTTCATGACTAACTGTAGTTGTTGTTCCAGACTGACCTTCTTTAGTTGTCTTATGTGTAAACTCAGCCGGCAATGGTAAATTAGTTGTTTTACCAATCTCTGTATAATACACAAGTCTCTTCATATCCGCCTCTGTATTTGTAAATACAAATTCAGGTTCATTTGTATATGCAAGAGTTGCCATTGTTCCGTCATTTGTTGTGAATGTAGCATTTTCAACCGACTCATCTGAGCCTGAAACCTTTACATTCTTAAATGTTTTTGTCGCATTTAACTCTGTAACTTTAATCTTTGTATTTACCGGAATACCTGTAAATACAGCTTTCTGTCCGGCACTAATCTCAATAGTACTGTCTGCTGATACGGTTTTATCTCCAATTTTTGCATTGGTATCACTATCATATACTGTATATGATACCCCTGCTAACGAACCGCTTAACCCATAGGTCTCATTAGAAGCTCCAAATAACTGTGTATACTTAACTTCAAATGTATATGCTGAAGCACTTTCTGTACCAACAAATTCCTTAGCTACAGAGAAACCTGTTGCCTTAGCAGCATTTAAGTAATCAACCTTAATGCTTACATCCTCACCTGCTGCAGCAGCTGTTTTATTCTGAATAGTCACACTGTTCTGTCCGGCAGTACGCCCATCATTTGCCTCTAAGCCTGATACATTTTCTGCAAACTTTTCACCATCTCCATCAGTTATGGAATATGATGTATCAAAACGCTTATCTTCTTTTTGCTTTATTGATACCTTATCACCACGTATACCATTTTCTGTAGAACCGTCAACTTCTTCTGTCTGTGTAACAGTTCCGTTTCCGCCAAATGAAATACTGTTGTTTTCAAATAATGTCTTAGTTGTGTCTGATAAATCACTAACATCGTAAGTGAATTTATCTTTTTCCATAATTCCTGAAACTGTGTTCTGCAATGTTTTCTGGATATTAGATAAATCCATTGTATTTGTAACTGTAAGACCATTCTTCTGCGTTAAATCAACAGCGTCCAAGTTGAAGTCAATCATAAGGTTTGAATCATACAAGCCTCGTTCCATATAGAAAACTGACAATGTATGTGTCTTACTTCTATCAAGATTTTTTATCCAATCCTGTACTGAACTGGCTGTTGCTTTCTCAATTCCTGTATCTGTAACCTTATATGGATTGTCAACATTAACCTCACCTGTTGTAAAGTTAATGCTACCTGTTGCACGTCCATGGGCACCACCAACATCAAGTGCTAATTTTCCGTCAACGTATACCCACAAGTCGTCATCTCCTGAGAATCTAAATACTGTATCTTCTACAATATCAGGAAGATTTGTTATTTCACTTTCATCGCTTAATGCATACACCTTCATAACAGCATCATCTACATATGACCTATATCCTACTGATACGCTGTTAATATCAGTTGTTTCATTAAGTTTTAATAAAATGTATCCATCATTATTGTTATCAAGACTAACAACATTTTGATCTGTGAATTTACTTAATCCCGGATATGTAATTGTTGCATTTCCATTTGTCAACCAGTAATCAGTTCCGTTTATTCGTATATTATCAACATTAACATTTCTAGCTTCTGCTAATTTAACTACAACATACTTAGCTGCACTGTTTTTAACATTAAAATCTTTATACTTTGCATCGGCTGAACTACTTCCTCCAGTTTTTGCCAAGTCAATTCTTTTAGCATTGGTTGTTGCTGTTTTATCAGATATCGTAAACGGAATACCCAATCTCATACCAAAGCCATAGTTTACCTTGGTATCTTCCTTACCGGGTTTTGAATCAGCCAAAGTTGCATTATTATTAACATTACCTGAAATAGGTGTATTAAATGGGAAGAATCCAACTTCACCACTGGCATTTTCAGAAGGATTTGTTATAGTTGCAGTTGAACTTGAATTATATACAAGATTTCCTTCTGAATTCATATAAACATTATCTTTACCTGACTTACTGTCAAATATATAATGTCCATCCTCTGTGACCCTAAACGGAAACTGAATAGGACTTTCCATAGAACCATAAATGTCAGCATAATCTTTTAAGAAATTATCATCAAAAAATGGCATAATAACATTATTTTCTGATGATAACAACTGTCTGTTTGTTGAAAGATATGGTGCAACCAGACCCTGAAGGGGACTGCCTACCAAACTTGTTTCATTTTTTCCATTTCCATCACCTGATATATTATGGTTTGTGTACCACAACCTGTCATTTATTGAATAAGTCGAATTCTGACCTATTAGTTTGTACAATGGTCTTGAACCAACTGCATTAATGCCACCTTCTAATACATAATTTCTGCTGTCAGGTGCTCCGGTAACCATTGGGTATGTCATTTTTCCTTCACCCCAATATCTTGCTTTCATTGCATCATTGAAATTCTGGAACTGATCCCACCATGAAGCTCCGCCACCTTTTTTGTAATTATACATAACAGCTGGTACTGTAAACAACGTACTACGACTGCTTTCATCAGAGTTTGTATCTGTCATACCATCTAATTTTAAATTATCAAAGTTATATCCATAATTAGCATCACTTAATTGTTTACCATAAATGCTGTCTGAACTACTCGGATCAGTCCACTGTCCAAGACAATCTGTACCTGTCTGATTTGTATCAAGGAAATCGGTGATATAATATGTTTTTCCACTTATATCTGTACTTCCAAGACTCCACAGTCCCCAAATAACTCCCTGTGTACCACCATCCTGTGTATTTGATACTCTCTCAATTTTCAAGTTACCACCTGATGCCAATGTCTTAGGTATTGTAACAGTCCATATTTTGCTGTCACTACTCTGTGTAAACTCATAGCCTTCACTGTATGTATGCGAACTGTTTATAGCATGAGCAGTATCACTACACAAGAATATTCTTGCACTGCTTTGGAATTGAGCAAATCTGCCACTATCCTCTATACAGTTCTTTATTGTAAAAGTAACATTCTCTTCTGCTGTCGAACCATCTGACCATGTTCCTGTACCATCTGCGCCACCGGCAATCATTGTAAATGTATTATTATTGCCTCGGGAAGTATTAAACCATTGTGACCCCCAATAATAATTTTCCGGTGAAACTCTTACAAATGTAATAATGTCATCATCTGAGTCCAGAGTCGCTGTCCACTTATAGTCACCCTGATAGGTCATTTCAGTACCTGATATCTGATTGCCATTAGTGAATTTGTTCGCCTGTTGTCCTGCAATCATTATCATTTTAGCGCTACTTTCAGCTATAGCTGAATTACCAATAAAAGTAATTGTTGTAGCCGCCTTAACCTCACTGACAAACGGTTGTAAATTAACTGTTCCGATTGTCATTGCTGCTGCCAATACAACTGACAGTATTTTCTTAATGAATCGTCTGTTTACTTTCATTACGATTTCTGCCCCTTTCTTATCATTTCATCATTATTTAAATAATCTATTTTTTAAAAACTAAAAAACTTTGTAAATACTAACTAAATTTGAAGAAAGGTAAAACGTTTTACCTTTTGTAATACTCACAAAGTCCTCCACCTTTCAGTATTATAGCATTTCTTTTTTTTAAATTCCATACTAAAACCTGATATTTTTTGTCGGCCTAAAATGAACTTTTAAATTCCACTCTCCCACCGTACAGT
>OCPR01001454.1_pt1 | contig 14255 bp, 15 predicted proteins | sample 1538611 | NCBI WGS metagenome assembly OCPR01 (sample SAMN04571711, study PRJEB22368) | human gut metagenome | biome: human gut; material: stool | host: Homo sapiens | place: Luxembourg | collected 2012-09-28
CAAGGCGCGCGCCGCCGCGGCCGTCGCCGCCTGCGGGCTCGATGCGCGCGTGCGCGGCGAGACGCTCAGCCTGGCCCGGTTCGCCGCCCTGAGCGATGCGCTCGGCAGCGAGCTCGGCAATGATGCAGGTTGACATAACGAAATGAAACAGGCCGTTCCATATCCGGAACGGCCTGTTTTCTATGCATTTGTGTTGATTTATAGTTTACATAATGCAGCGCACCGAACGCACAGCACACCACCGGCAGCGATGTTGGAAAGCGGGGGAGCCCGAGGGGGCAGCGCCCGCCTCGGGTGAGATCATGCATCGCCGTAAGGCGCTGCCTTCTCCTTGCCGAGAGGGTGCTGAGCGCAGCGAAGCGGATGCCGTGGAAAGGTTCTTTCACTGCTGGTGCCGCCGGTGTTGCCCATCCATCCCCGCATACCGCCCGCCATCCCCGCATACGCTGGTAGCAAACCAGAACCGGGAGGGGAGCCTATGCCATACGAGGACAAGAAGGCCGCGCCGCAGCGCCGGCCGCACGCGGTCACGCTCGACGAGCGCAGCCATCTGACCGTCACGGGCGTGGACGAGGTCGTGCGCTTCGACGACACGGAGGTCTCCATGCGCACGTCGCGCGGGATGCTCACCGTGCACGGGGAGGGGCTGCGCGTCGGCCGCCTTGCGATCGACACGGGGGAGCTGGCCATCGACGGCGCGTTTGACGCGCTCGACTACACGGAGGAGACGGCGTCCGGCGGCTTCTGGTCGCGCCTATTCGGCGGATGAGCCTGCACCCGCTCGTCCAGCTCGGGCAGGTGGCGCTGGCGCTGGGGCTCGGCGCGGCGCTCGGGCTGCTGTTCGATGTGCTGCGCGTGCCGCGCCGCCATGCGCGCCGGGCCTTTCTCCGCGCGGTGCTCGACGCCGTGTTCTGCCTGGCGGTTGGGCTGACGGTGTTCGCCTTCGGCATGGCGGCCGGCTCGGGGCAGGTGCGCCTGTTCATGTTTCTCGCCATCGCGGCCGGCTGGACGGGCTACTTTGCCTTGGTCAGCGGACAGGTTTTGCCGCCGCTGGAGCAATTTTCACGCCGCTGCGCGCAAAAAACGCGCCAATTTGCCGCCCCCGGACAGAAATTTGCAAAAAAAGTTTGGATTTTTGCAAAAAAACGCTTCCAAAATCGCCGCAGATGTTTTAGAATAGACTGTATTACTGGAAGCAGATACGATCCGGGGGGAGGTTCTGCAGACTGTGAAATTCAAAAAGGCAAGCATCTTTACAACGCTGGTCATCGCGGTGCTGATGGTGTACGCGCTCATCAGCCTGTTTGTGGTGCACCGGCAGACCCGGCAGCTTCAGGATCGCGCGGCGACGCTGCAGCAGCAGGTGTCCGAAATGACCCAGGCCAACGCCGAGCTGCAATATCAGATCGACCACAGCGAGGACGACGACATGATCGAGTCGGTCGCGCGCGAAAAGCTCGGTCTGGTCAAGCCCGGTGAAAAGATTTTTTACGACACGAGTGATTGAGCAAGGAGAAACGAACCGTATGCAGGTGGAAGTCGGAGCAGTTGTGGAGGGTACCGTCACCGGTATCACGAAGTTTGGCGCGTTTGTGAGCCTGCCGGACGGCAGGAGCGGTCTGGTGCACATATCCGAGATCGCCAACACCTACGTCAACGACGTCAACGAGTTTTTGAAGCTGGGTGATAAGGTGAAGGTGCGCGTGCTGGCCGTGACGCCGGATGGGAAGATCAATCTGTCCATCAAGAAGGCAGAGCCCGCGCCCGAGCGTCCGAACAACCGCCCGATGCACGGCGGCCGCCCGGGCGGCAACCGCCCGAATAATAACGGCGGCGCACCGCGCGCTGCGCGCCCGAACAACCGTTCGGCCCAGCCGGCGGGACAGGTCAGCGGCCCGAGCGGGGACGCTGCGTTTGAAGACCGGCTCAAGCAGTTCATGCAGGAGTCGGACAGCCGCATGGCCGGCAACCGCCTCTACAGCGACCGCACGCGCGGCCGCCGCCGCGGCAGCGGCCGCGGATAAAACCAAAGACGGCATCAGGCCCCACTGCGTTTGCAGTGGGGCCTTTTTCCGGAGGAAGGAGCCCATCATGCAGGTCTACTTGAGTGAACACATCGCGCCGTCGGCCTATGCCCGGCTCGCGCGCCATTTTGAGATCGTGGACAATTTCGACCACCCCGAGCAGCTCGCCGCCATGATCATCCGCCGCGCGGTCGTGCCGCGCACGGTCATCGCGCGCGCGCCGAACCTGAAGGTCATCGCCATGCACGGCGTCAGCCGCGACACGATCGACACCGCTGCCGCCGCCGAGTACGGCGTGCCCGTGCCGAATGTGCCGGGCCTCGGCGCGCCGGCCGTCGCGGAGCTGGCCGTGGCGGATCTGCTGGCGCTCAACCGGCAGCTGAAATTTGTCAACAACGGCCTGTGCGCCGGCCGCTTCGACCACTTCGGCGCGGAGGAGTTTGTGTGCCACGAGATGACCGGCCGCACGCTCGGCCTCGTCGGCACGGGCAACATCGCCCACCGCGTGGCGGACATCCTGCGCGCGGCGTTCGACGTGCGCGTCCTGTGCTGGAATCCGCGGCGCACGGCCGCCGAGTGCGCCGCCTGGGGCTATGAGCAGGTGGCGACGCTGCCGGAGCTCTTCCATCGTTCGGACTTCGTGAACGTGAGCATCACGCTCTGCGACGCCACGCGCGATCTCATCAACGCGCCGGTGTTTGCCGCCGCGAATCCGGACCTGCTGCTCGTCAATACTTCGCGCGGCGGCATCGTCAACGAGCACGATCTCTATATCGCCCTCACCACGGGGCAGATCCGCGCCGCGGCGAGCGACGTGTTCGTGCACGAGCCCCCGGCGTGTGATGACCCGCTCATCCACCTGGATAATTTCATCGCCACGTTCCACATCGGCGGCAGCACGTATGAGTCGCTCGAGCGCGTGAGCAACCGCGCCGTGGACTACGTGTTCGAATATACCGGCGTGCCCGAGCAGAAGGAAGTCATAGGATCCTGACGGGGTCTCCCCGGTGTAAGGGCCGCGGCAGAAAGCCCCGGAGCATTTCTGCTCCGGGGCTGCTGCAAACCAGATCAGTCGATCGGCATGGTCAGAGAGTTTGCGATCTCCTGCACGATTTCCTGTGCTTCGTACTCCTTGCAGATGCCGAGAATTTTCGCAGTCAGTTCCAGAGCGCCATACAACATAGTCCGTTTACCCCTTTCGTCAGATTTCCAATGCCGCCGCACACATTCGGCGACACCGGATGGTTGATATTACCGGTTACAAGGCCACAATACCCGAAAAACAGGAAAAACGCAACGGACAAATAACGCAGAATGTAACGTTTAGCTGAAATTCGCAACCGTTTGTCATTTTTCCCGTACCACCGGCGGCTGCAGCCGTTTTCTGTGCGCTTCGATGCTGCGGGCTGCGTAGGGCACGCGGGAAGCATCCGTTTTTCTGACAGAAAAACCCCGGAGCCGAAGCTCCGGGGTTTTCATATGTTCGCAAATTACATGGCGAGCCAGTTCGGCAGCGCATCGGAGATCGCATCAACGATCGCCTTCGCCTTGTCCTCACCGCACTTGCCGAGGATATCGGAAGCGATGCCAAGACCAGTCTGAATAAGACCCATGTTACTTTACCCCTTTCGTAAGATTTCCAACGCCGTCCCACACAATAGACGACATCGGATGGTTGGTATTGCCGGTTACAAGTGCATTATATGCAAGAAACGGCCAAAACTCAATGGACACATACCAACGATGTGTAACAAATTGATTGAATTTGTCATGAACTTTGATGTCAAATTGTTGTCAAATGCAATTGCCGTTCTGCTGCTCGCTTTTTCGACTCCGATATGGATACCTGCGCGCTAGTTGCCGGGTTTCGCGGCCAAAATCGGCGTTATGGAAACCGTTTTTCCACATTGCCAACAGACTTTTCAACATAAATGCGGTGCAATTAACGATGTTATGTAAACAAGCCACCGTTTCCCATGGCCTTTCCCGGCTCTCCGCGGCGGCTCTTCCGGCCGGGCACACCTGTCCGCTGCAGCCGCACATTTTTGCCTGTCCGCGCCGTCCCGCACCGCGTGCTCCGCCCGCGCCGTCTGCCCGCGCTGCCCGCATCGCACCATCCTGCACCGCGCCGCCCTGCACCGCGCCGCGCGCCCCCCACACCATCCCGCGCCGCGCGCAAAAAACCCCGGGAGCGTTCGCTCCCGGGGCGGGGTGCTATGGGGCGGCAGTGCCGGCTCACGCGCCGATGAGCTGGCAGTAGCGCATGATGATGGTGGCCGTCTGCGCGCGCGTGGCGCTGCCATTCGGGTCGAGGTAGTCCAGGCCGTTGTCGTGCGCATTGCCCTTGATGAGGCCGTTGCCGACGGCCCAGGACATCGCGGCGTAGGCCCAGTTGGCCACACTGCCGGCATCTGGGAAGGCGCTGATCGGCGCGGCGTTCCCGGTGAATTCCGGCGCGTACTTGACCGTGTACCGGTACAGGAACGTGACCAGCTGCTGGCGCGTGATGGCGGCGTTGGGCGTGAACATAGTCGCGCTCGTGCCGGAAGTGACGTCGTTGTAGTACGCCCAGGCGACGGCATTGTAGTACTACGCGCCGGGGGCGACGTCGGTGAACGGCAGGTAGTAGTAGCTGTAGTCGGTCTGATTGCCGGAGCGGTTATAGAGAATCTTCACGATCTGTGCGCGCGTGCAGGCCGTGTCCGGCGAGAACGTGCCCGCGCCGACGCCGCTCATCAGCCTGTTGCGCACGCAGTAGTCGATGCCCTCGTGCGCCCAGTAGCCCGGCCCGGCCACATCGTGCAGGCCGTAGCTCGGGCAGCTCGGGCCGCCGGTGCAGGTGCTCGCGCCCGTGGCGGGAATGGCCTCCGTCCGGGTCTGGCCGCAGACGGTGCAGGTGAAGGTGCGCACGCCGGGCGTGGTCTCGGTCGGGGCGGTGGTCACGGTGCCGTCGTCCCAGTCGTGCGCGCCGGTGGGCGGGAGCTCTCTGGTCGAGACGACCTCACCGCAGTTGGAGCAGATGGTGTCGACGCGGCCGGCCTCGCCGCAGGTGGCGGGCACGGTGCGCTCCGTCGTGCCGTAGTCGGTGTGCGTGCACGCGCCCTTGTCGCTGACGGTGTAGCCCTGCCACTTGCCGTCGGCGTCGAGCGTCCAGTTCATGGCGGGGTTGTAGTGGATGGTGACGGTGGCGGGCTCAAAGCTGTGCGCTTCCGAGTTGCCCGGCTCGACCGCCGGGGCCGCGCCGTAGCAGCGCACGTCCTTAAGCGCGGCGCAGTCGGTGAAGGCGTTGTGGCCGACGTGCGTCACCGTGCCGGGCAGGTCGATGTCGGCCAGCGCGGTGCAGCCGCGGAAGCAGTCCTCGGGGATGGTGCTCACGCCCGCGGGGATGGTCACATCCGTCAGCGCGGTGCAGCTGGTGAAGGCGGACGCGCCGATCTCGGTCACCGTCTCGGGGATGGGCGCTGCGGTGAGCGCCTTGCAGCTTTCAAATGCGAGATCGCCGATGGCGGTCACGGTGCCGGCGTATTTGACATTCAGCAGCTTCGTGCAGTCGGCAAAGCACTTGCCGGGCACGGCCGTGATGGCGGCGGGCAGAGTGGTGTTCGTGAGGCTGGCGCAGGAGTCGAACGCGCCGCGGCCGAGGCTCTGCAGCCCGTCGGGCAGCGTGATGGCGGTCAGCCCGTTGCCCGCGAGACCGAAGTCGCCGATCCCGGTCACGCCCTTGGGGATGGACAGACCCGTGAGCTTGGAGCACATGGCGATGCCGTAGCGGCCGATGCTCGTTACGCTGTCCGGCAGCGTGACCTGCGTGGCGGCCGGCAGGAAGAACAGCGCGTAGTTGCTCACGTTCGTGACGCCGTCTTTGATGACGACCTTTTTCAGCTCGCCCTCCAGCTTGAAGTTGCCGAAGCTCGTGAGCATACCCAGCGCTTCATAGTTCCACCACGGTGCGAGGTTGCCGTTGGGGAAATCAAAGTCGGGCATGGCGCCGCTGCCGGTGATGGTGAGCGTTTTGCTCGTGAACGTGGATGTGACCTTCCAGTGCAGGCAGTTGTTCACACCGAAGTCGCCCTCTGTGGCTGCGGTCGTAAAGCTGCTGATGATGGCCTCCGTGTCGAGATCCGGAATCTCAAACTCCTCCTTGAGCTGCTCGATCTTCTCCTTGATGAGCTTCTCGGCGATCTCCTTTTTCAGATCGTCGATTTTGCCGGCCGATGCGTTCACGGTCAGGCCGGAGAACAGCCCCACGACCAGAACGAGACACAGCGCCAGCGAGAGCACGCGCTTTTTCATCCTTTGTCCTCCTTTGTTGTGATGTATGTGTACAACCGTAATACCTATCTGTCGAAAATATACCATATGCCTGGGAAAGCGTGCAATGGGGATCGCCGAAAAAACGTTTTGAGTGTTACATTTTGTTGCATTTGTGTAAATAAAATGTGCATTTTTTCGCGCCCATGCGCGCACGACCCGTTGCAAAAGCGGGGCGCGTCCTGTATACTGACCGTGTAGACATTGTTACCGGAATGTCCATTTCGGAGGGAGGAACCATATGAAAAAACGAGTGTTGTCGCTGCTGCTGTGCTTTGTGCTCGCGGCCGGATTGCTGAGCGTGTGCGCCCCGCCGGCGCAGGCGGGCACGATCGCGGGTGCGTTCGAGGACTTCATCAAGCAGCCGGATCAGATCAAAAAGCTCTTCGGCAAAGAAGTCGCGCATGGCGACTGCGGCCCCGCCGAGAACGAGGCCAGCGTACATTATAAAATTTACGAGGTCACGAACCCCACGGTCGTGCAGGACAACCCCTTCCTGCAGCAGGTCTGGCAGATCCACGACTATCGCGAGGACGCGCAGTATTACGGCGTGTACATCTTCGGCGACGGCCCGATGGCGGACTACGCGGTCAAGGGTCAGAAAGCCCCGTGGATGGGCAACGTGGAGGTCACGGAGTATAACGACAAGGGGCAGAAGCTCGGCACGACGACCGTGGAAAACCTCGGCGAGGAGTATCTGGCTCTGGCCTATATCGCCGGTGCGACCACCGAGGAGTGGGATGGAAAAAAACAGTCGTTCACCACCGGCGTCACGAACGTCGGCGACCGCGCCTTCAAGGACTGCCAGTACCTGACGTGCATGTTCCTCGACGACGGCATCACCACCATCGGCGACCATGCGTTTTATGCGGACGAGTACCTCTCGGCCATCAACATGCCGCGCAAGCTCGAGCTCATTGACAAGTACGCTTTCTACGGCTGCGACACGCTCACGTTCGTGCGCGCGGGCGCCTGCAGCCGCCTCAAGCGCATCGAGGATCATGCGTTTTACAGCTGCACCATGCTTGCCGAGCTGCGCCTGCCGAACTGCCTGACGTATATCGGCCCGTGGGCCTTCGCGTGGGACCGCATCCTCGGTCAGGAGGACACGACGCTCGGCCTGCCGTCGAGCCTGCAGGTCATCGACACGGGCGCGTTCGCGTTCGTCAACCACCACAAGAAGCTCAACATCCCCTCGCAGGTCACGCGCATCGGTGACTACGCCTTTCTGTGCGATTATTATATGGAGGAGCTCACCTTCAGCCCCGGCGATCAGAAGCTCACGATCGGCAAGGCCGCGTTTGCCGGCGATAACCACATGAAGTCCGTTGACCTCTCCAACCGCGTCGCGCAGATCGACCGCTGCGCCTTTGCCGGCTGCGAGCTGCTCGAGGAGGCTTACTTCGGCGACAAGATCGACACGATTCAGGCCCGCGCCTTCACCAGTGTGGACGCCGCGCTGCAGCTCGCCATCAAGGCTGTCCTCAACGGGATTCTCGCCCCGGACGATCCGGATGGGAACGAAGAGCACGCGGATGATATTGCTGCGGGCATTACCCAGATCGCAAAGGTCACGCAGCTCAAGCGCGCCATCTTTAAAAATGCCCCCGCCAAGAGCATCACCGGCGCGGCGGACACCAACAGCTCCTTCCCGCGCGACTGCGTGGTCTATTACCCGCAGGGCAGCTACACCTGGGCCGCCGAGCTCAAGGACGACGGCACGTGGCAGGGCTACAAGACCGGTCTCTGGCACGGCGATCACATCGCCCAGTTCGCCGACACGGTCGTCGCCCCTACCTGCACCAAGCAGGGCTACACGCACCACGCCTGCACGGTGAAGGGCTGCACCTATGCCCCTGTGGACGACACCTATGTCGCCGCGACCGACCACACCTGGGTCAAGACGCAGACCTTCCCGGCCTCCTGCACCGAGCAGGGCACGGTGTTTTACAAGTGCTCGGCCTGCGGCGCGACCCGCACCGAGAAGATCGCCGCGCTCGGCCATGACCTGAGCCGCTGCGACCTGCGCCCGGCCACCTGCACGAAGCCCGGCCGCGTCGTCGGCACGTGTGCGCGCTGCGGCGTGCAGATCGACGAGGTCATCCCCGCCAAGGGCCATGACTACAGCTATGCCGACGTGCGCACCGACCCGACCTGCACCGAGCCCGGCCACTACAAGGGCACCTGCCCGACCTGCGGCAAGGACTATGACGATGTCATCCCCGCCCTCGGCCACGACTGGGGCGAGTGGGTCGTCACGCAGGAGCCGACGTACACGACCACCGGCTACCGCTATCACATCTGCGCGCGCTGCAACACGCGCGTGGGCGAGGACATCCCGAAGCTGCGGGACCATACCTGGGATTCCGGCATCGTGACCACGAAACCGGACTGCATTCATGCTGGTGTCCGCACCTATACTTGCACGGACTGCGGCGCGACGAAGACGGAGACAATCCCTGCAACGGGTGAACATACGTTTGTTGCCAAGGAGATTCCGGCCACTTGCACGACGGGCGGTTATATCCTGTGCACATGTAGTGTCTGCGGCACGACACAGCGATATGACGCTTCAGAACCGCTGGGACACAAATGGAACAGCGGGACAGTGACAACGAAGCCGACAGAAGATATGGCAGGTGTCCGCACCTATACCTGTACTGTGTGCGGGGATACCAAAACGGAGACGATTCCGGCGACCGGTGTGCATATGCATACTTGGCAGCTGACAAAGCGTGCTCCTGCAACTTGCACGGAAGATGGTTATGACCTGTATACATGTGCAAAATGCGGAGCTGTAGAACACCGCAATGAAGTGGCGGCGTTTGGCCATAAGATGAATGCAGGAGAGGTCGTTATTAAGCCGACTGCAACAACATCCGGGGTTCGAGTTTATACTTGTTCCGTCTGTGGAGAGACAAAGGCAGAAACCATTCCGGCTACCGGTTTGCCGTCTGTCTGCCCCGGCGGGCCGACCTGCCCGGGCTACGCCTTCCGCGATATGCCCGCGCCGGACTCCTGGGCGCACGCGGGGCTGGATTACTGCATCTACAGCGGCTATATCAACGGCCTTTCGGCCACGACTGTCGACCCGAGCGGCACGTGCACGCGCGCACAGCTCGTGTGCATCCTCTACCGCATCCAGGGCGAGCCGAAGGTCGTCGAGGGCTATGAGCTGGCCAAGCTCCGTGCCCCGTTTGACGATGTGCCGCGCGGCCAGTGGTATACCAACGCCATCTTGTGGGCGAAGCTCACGGGCATTGTCAACGGCACGAGCGCCACGACGTTTGACCCCAGCGGCCAGATCACGCGCGAGCAGCTCGCCGCCATCCTGTACCGGTACACGGCCAAGTACGCGCCGGACGCCACCGGCAACGCCGCCTCGCTCGCCGCCTACCCCGACGCCGGCAGCGTGTCGGCCTATGCCCGCGACGCGATGGCCTGGGCCGTCGGCAACGGCCTTATCAAGGGCCTTCCGCACGACAAGACGGACTATCTCGAACCCGGCGGCAGCACCACGCGCGCGCAGGTCGCAACCATCCTCATGCGCTATAAGCAGGCCACGGCCTGAGCGCAGACACAGCACGCAAAAGTCCCGGAAGCGTTTTCGCTTCCGGGACTTCTTTCCTTCACGCGGTTTACATAACTATTTTTCAGTGAAAGGCACGACAGCGACTGATTGCAGCGAAACCGGCGCTAAGTTTACATAACGCTTAACCCTTCCGCCCGCGCAGCATGGCCGCGATCGTCACAGCGCTGTAGCCGCTCTGCTCCCAGAGGTCGTTGGGCACGGTGCCGCCGTTGCGCAGGATGAGCGTGATCTGCCGCCGCGCCTCACTGCGCGCGGCCTTGTCCGCTGCTTCCTGCGCGGCCTTTTCCTCCTTGGCCTTCTTGTCGGCGGCGGCCTTGCGGTCGGCCGCGTCTTTGGCCTGCTGCTGCAGCTTGCTGTCCGCGCGGTCGTAGTCCGCGTCGTCCATGTCGAGCAGCGCGGCGATCTGCGCCTTCGTCACGCCATCGCGGCTGTCGGCCGCGTCGAGCATCGCGTCGATCGCGCTCAGGCGCGTCTTGCGTTCGCCGTTGTAGCGCTCGTAGGCGAGCTGCGCCAGCTCCGGCAGCTTGCCCGCGAGCATCGCGCGGTAGTATCCGCCCGCCTGCTGCGCCGCCGCCACGGCCGCCGTCGAGGCCCGTCCGCCCGTCAGCGCGGCCGCCGCGCCGAGGGCGTTGGCCGACGCGAGATCCGCCTGCCGCTCATACTGCTGGCGGTAGGCGGCGTAGAGCTTGTCCGATGCCGGGTCGTAGTCGAATTCCTCGCCGAGCAGCGCGTCGAGCATCTGGTCGATGCGCGCGCGCTGCCCGGTCGTGTCGCGCTCGGTCAGCAGGGACTCTGCCTGGCGGCGGTGCGTGTCGTCGTAGTCCGGCACGTCCTCGAGCGGCAGATACTGCGCGTAGTCGTTCGACTGCGTCACATCGGTCATGCCCTCGCCGCGGATCTTCGCGTTGCGCTGCTGCTCATAGATCGCGGCGGCCGCGTTGTCGCCGCGCTGCGCCGCCCGCTCCATGAGCGCGGCGTAGTCGGTGTCCTTGTCGTATTTGTATTTTGTGGCCATAAGGTCTCCTTTCTTCAGTGCTGCGGTCCGGCGGCGGTCTCCGTGCGCGCGAGCGACAGCAGCCGCCACGCCCCCGTGCCCGTCAGCCGCAGGCGAAAGTGGTCGCACCGGCGCGGCAGCACCGGCAGCGTGACGGAGCGCTTCGCGCCTGCCGCCACGGTCGCCAGCGTGTGCCACACGCCGTCGGAGTCATACTGCACCGCCGCCGTGACACTTGCGCCCGCGTCCGCCTCCAGCCGCAGCTGCACGCGCAGCAGGCGCTTGCAGTCCGGGCTGCCGCTGACGAAATCGCCCGTCTCCAGCATGCTCTCCAGCTGCGCCGTGCTGCCCGTGCCGAAGCGCCAGACGCCGCTCGGATCCTGCGCGTAGAGCGCGCCGTCGTGCCGGGCGAACCCGGATGCGTGAAATGCGTCCTCGCGGCTCCACAGGCCGCTGCGCGTGTCGTATACGAACAGGTGCCAGGCGTTTTGCGGATCGTGCGCCGAGAGATACCAGCGCGTGCCGTCCGTGCCCGCCGCACCGGCCGTGAGCGTGCGCCCGAGCGCGTCGCCGATGCGCACCGGCCGTCCGCCGGAGGTGCGCGCCGGCCCGGCGGGGGAGAGGTAGTAGAGCGTCTCCGCCGCCGTCACGAGCGAGCGGCCGGAGTTTTTCTCCGTGCCGAGCGCCGCCGAGGCGATGAGCTGGAAGTTGTCCGGCTTCGTGCCGTAGAGCCGCCAGAGCCCGTCCGGCTTGAGAAACACCACGCCGCTGCCCGTCGCTGCGCAGCCGGAAAAGTTGCCCGGCGTGCCGACGTCCACGCTCCATGCCGCCGTGGCGATCGTGCCGTTGTCGTCCGCCTCGTACCAGTACCAGCTCAGCGGGTCGCCGAGCTTTGTGCACCAGACGGTGTCCTGCGCGCAGGCCCAGATGCGGTTGGCGTATGTGCATGCGTGCAGCGCCAGGGGCATGCGCCGCGTGACCGTGATGTGCTCGACCGCTCCGACGGCAGAGAACGTGTCGGGGTCGAACACGAGCACCGCGCCCGCGATGGCGCGGATGATGTAGGTGCCGTTGTCCTCCGGCGTGGAAAAGCCGCTGAACGTCACGGCGTCGCCCACGCGAAAGGGCGTGTCGATGCCGCTGGCGGCGACGGAATCGGCGCGCGCGCCGCTGCTGTCGTCCGAGCGCTGGAGCGCCACCGTGCCGCTCCAGCTCGGCTCGGCGCTGCCGAACGTGCCCATATCCGGCCGGTACCAGACCTTGTCCGGCCAGATGAGCACCGTGCCGCCGAGCTCGGCGAACACCTTCGGCCCGTTGACGAGCGTGCAGCCGTCGACGGGCGTGCCGTTAAAATACAGCGTCTGGCCCGTGCACCAGAGCAGTCCGCCGTCGACGGCGAACAGTCCGTTCGCGCTGCCGCCGCCGGTCGGATAGGTCAGCGTGCGGCCCGGCCGCGTGGAAAACAGCGGCGCGTCGGCTGCCGAGCCGTTCGTCATCTCGTAGATGCCGCCCTCCGGGCAGCCCGGCCGGTGGTCGTAGCCGCGAAAGTCGGTCTGTACGCGCCGCGTCACGGGCATGGCGCGTGGAAATGTGGGTAGATGCATTGCCTGCCTCCTTACTGGTTCGTGGTCTGCCCGCTGCGCAGCTCGGCGCGCAGCCGTTCGAGCGCGGCGGGGTTGAAGTTCTCGCGCCCGAGGTTCGTCAGTGTGTACTGCAGCGCCTCCAGCAGCCGGACGATCGTCTCCTCCAGCGCCGTCACGCGCGCGTCGAGCCCCTCAGCGCCGGTGCGCTCCGGCAGCGGGAAATTCAGCGGGGAAAAGTCCGTCATGCCGCGCCGCCTCCATCCCCGTCTCCGCCGCCGCGGTCGGAAATGCCGGCGCGCAGGGCGGCGATCGCCCGCATGAGAAACTGCGGCATCGGCGCGCCGAGCGCGCCCGCGTTTTCGGCGATGCTGCCCAGCTCCGTCAGCAGATACCACGCTGTTACGAGCGGGCACAGCAGCACGTCGTAGTCGATGCCCAGCCCCGGCACGCTGCCGAGCAGCACGCGCAGGGCAAAGTCCAGCAGCGCCGCCACGAGCACGCCCGCCACGCTGCCCGCCTTGTGCCACAGGCCCTCGCGGGCGGCGCGGCTGCTCCACGTTCCGGCGCGCAGGGCGGCGGCGCTGCCGGTGGCATAGTCGAGCAGCATGGCCAGAAACCATGCCGCCGCCAGCCAGCCCGTCCAGCCCCAGAAGGCCGTCAGCGCTGCGGCCGCCGTGCAGGCGGCCGCTTTGATCGTTGTGAGTCGGTCCATTTATGTCTCCTTTGCCTGATCGACCATCCGCTGGCACACGATCAGCGTGCGCAGCATGTCCGGCGAGAGATCCAGCTCGCCGCGTTCATTGCCCCGCAGTGCGCCGCGGTCGATGAGCCGCTGCGCATCGCTGCGCGCCCACGCGGGCACGTCGTCGATTTTGTTGTATCGTGTCATGGGTTCTTCCTCCTCTTCGTTCGGGTGTTCCGGCGTCAGCATGGCCAGAAATGCCGTCCACTGCGCCGGGTCATCCACCCACGGCATGGGGCAGCGCTTGCCCGTCACGTCGTAGTGCCGCACAACGTGCTCCGTGTCGATGCCATAGCGCTGCATAATGTCTTTTGCCAAGGCCGCGGCGTTTGCCACGGTCTCCGGCAGGATGTAGTAGCTGCCGTCGGCGCGCTTGCGGCTGCACATCTCAATGCCGATGCTGTTGGCATTGCGGCACTCGGGGTGCCAGTACGCCCGCGCGCCGCAGTGCCACGCCGTGTCGCCCTCGCGCACGGACTGCATCGCGCCGTGTTCGTCCACGAAATAGTGCGCGCTGGCCTGCAGGCCGCCCACGCGGTGGTAGTAGTCGCAGTTGTTTTTTGCCGTGTCGCCGTTGTTTGCCGTGTAGTGCATCACGATGTACCGCACCGGCTGCGTGCGCCCGGCGCGGTAATTTGACGGATCGCAAGAAACAAATTCCATCAGCTGTTACCTCCTTCATCTCTGCATCTCATCAATCCGATGCTGTAGGGCATCCTGTAAAATCAACAAGAGGCTCTTTTGAGACTTATATGATTTCTTCGTTTGTAGTAACAATTACATTTTCCAGCGTGTCGTAGAGCACGATTGAAAAATAGGCTGCGCCATTTGAACTGTCGAATTTAAAATCGGCAACTCCAGAGACAAATTGTCAAGGACTTTTTAATCAAATTCACAAAAAATCTACAAAAAAGGTGCCAGAAGCACCGTATGGCTCCTGACACCTCGTTTGACAGATTACATTTTTCCGTTCAGCAGGTCTTTGCAGAGATACGCATAGTCTGGCAGC